>JAEIGA010013482.1_pt1 | contig 12440 bp, 9 predicted proteins | sample 9270691 | NCBI WGS metagenome assembly JAEIGA01 (sample SAMN17057246, study PRJNA624740) | gut metagenome | biome: biome; isolation source: fecal sample | host: Bos grunniens | place: China: Xizang | collected 2019
AACAAGTTCTTCAAGCGCATGTCGGAACTTGCGAATGAGAACGGACTCCGCTTCATGTTTGAGACATCAGGAGGAGACATCTTCCCTACTGACATCATGGAGTACTACAAATACGCCGATGTGCCGATGTGTGAGTTCTGGACTCCTTTCGACAAGGGAGGTCTTGGCACTCTCGACTTCAAGCCTACAAAGCCTACGGCATCGGCTGCCAGAATATATGGCAAGAAGAGAGTCTCAGCCGAGTCCTTCACTTCATTCGCTCTGACATGGAAAGAGACATTTGAGTTCTTTAAGGAATATGCGGACTATCATTTCATCGAGGGCGTGACTCATAATGTATATCACACATACACTCACAATCCTCAGGTAGACTATCTCAAGCCAGGAACGTCGTTCGGTGGCGGCATCGGAGCTCCGTTCCTCAGAGGCCAGACCTGGTGGCCATATATGAAGAACCTGTCGACATATCTGGCTCGTTGTACATATATGCTTGAATCAGGACGACCAGTATCAGACGTGCTCTGGTATCTCGGTGACGAGATCAGCCACAAGCCGGATCAGGACTTCGAACTTCCTGAGGGCCACAGATACGACTACTGCAATCCTGACGTCCTTCTCAACAGACTTTCTGTGAAGAACGGCAAGATCGTGACCCCTGAAGGAATAGAATACTCTTTAATGTGGATACCGGACAACAAGCGAATGCTTCCGGAGACCATCGAGAAGCTTCATGAGCTCATCAGCGACGGAGCCAAGGTGGCGTCAGTGGCTCCAAAGTCCATTGCAACCCTCTCAGGTGGCGAAGAAGCTAAGAAACGCTATGAGTCTGCTGTTGACAATCTTTGGGGCAACGCCGCAGAAGGTGACGTAGTGAACATCGGCAAGGGCCAGCTGCTGTGCAGCACAGATATCGACAAGGCTCTCGAGATGTATGCTCCAAGACCAGATGTACAGGGTGCTGTACGTTGGCTTCACCGTCAGGACAAGAACCAGGACTGGTATTTCGTGACACCGCTGAAGCAGGCTTCGTTCAAGGGAGAGGTCACTTTCAATGCGACAGGTGCTGTGGAGCTTTGGGACGCGGTTACAGGAGAATCAACTCCTCTGAAGGCTGAGTGCAAGGACGGATACACAACAGTCGAGCTTGACCTTCCTCGTGCAGGATCTTGCTTCGTTGTCTTCAACAAGAAGAAGAAGCATGTCAATCCTCAGGAAAAGATATTTGCTCATTCGATGAACCTTTCGTCAGACTGGACGGTGTCATTCCCGGAAGGCTGGGGCGCTCCGTCTGAAATGAAGCTGGCAGACCTGACGCCATGGTGCGAGATGGATATGGCATGGGAAGGTCGTCAATTCTCAGGAACGGCGACTTACACCAAGACCTTCACTCTAGACAAGGCTGTAAAATCAGCAATCCTTGACCTTGGAAAGGTGTCTTTCATCGCCGACGTAAAGGTCAACGGCAAGAAGGTACGTACCCTTTGGTGCACACCTTATGCAACAGACATTGCAGACTATCTGAAGGTTGGAGAGAACACAATAGAAATTGACGTGACCAGCACTTGGTTCAACAGACTCATGTATGATGCTTCTCTTCCGGAAAAGGACAGGAAGACCTGGGTCATTGCAGGACCTGGACCTTATCAGACGGGTGTGCAATATGGTATAATGGGACCGGTCGAATTGAAATATTTCTGATTATCCCCGTGAAATATCTTGGAAATGTTGCCCAAAATGGTTGGTAACATTGAATAAAAAGAAAGGAAAGTAGGAAGAACCGCTTCACGTAGTACGGACTACTTTCCTTTCTTTTTATTATCCTCATTACGGAAGTATAGATACCATTTCACATAGTTCTGGTAATGTCTGTATGACATGCCTCTGTGTAGTGTGATATTATCTTTCAGATGTCCGAAGAATGACTCCAGTGCATTTGTTGTTTTCTGTATTCTTGGATTATCAAGGTAATGGAACATATCTGGCAATGCCTTATTGATATGAACATATGCACGTCTCACCATCTTATGTGTATACCATTCTCGACGAGATTCTTCCTTGAAAGTTTTCTCTTCAAGATAGTCCTTTTATTTATCACACCATTCCCTGAAATCGGAGATCCATTTACCAACCGTTTCTGGCAATTATACCAATATCTCACTAAAACAAAGATGGTGAATAATCAGTCATCAGACTTTTTATTCACCATCTTCTTAGTATACTAATATCTCACATTAATTTGCTGAAATCCTCATCTCAGCATACTCAGTCTCAAATATATCCAGACAGGTCTCGTCAGGTTGATATACAGTTCTATATGTAAGCGGTTTTGAGATATCGACATTTTCTAGAAGAGTCTCACTGTCAGAAATAGGAGATTCTACTATTTTGGTTTCGCCAGTTGTAGTTTTATACATCAGCTCAGTATGGATAGGTCTGAGAGTCTTATCAAGAGAATACCAGGTTACGACAACAGATGTTCCTTTAAGGATAGCTTTCTCGAAAGGACGATTTCTGATTTGTGCCATATAATATTCTCCATAAGTCTGACCGACCACATCTACGGGTATTGAACGATTACCTTGTCTGTCTCGCGTATACAGGACAAAGCTATACACATTTTCCGGCAGATTCTTGATTTCCGTTACAAGCTCGAATGGACCTGCGCTCATATCAACAGGGACTGAAACCTTTTCCTTTCCGAGATTCCACTCAATATCACAAGCCACGACTTTTGCATCTGATATACAAAGACCTTGTATAACAACTCTCTCGCGACCGCTGAACACCTTCACGGAATCGATCTTTCCAGGGTAGACAATTTCATCTCTTCCGACAATATTCAGATAGTCCTCCATATCTCCGCATGATACTACCATGCAGCAAAATGCGAATATCAGATTCAGAATTATTCCTTTTTTCATCTTCTCAATAATTTTAAATGTTGGACTTATCTCGGATCTCCATAAAGTTCTATTTCTTCGATGTCAAAGTAAGGTTTGTTTCCCCATGTTTCGATTGCAACAATCCTGATATACCTCACCTTCGGCAAGCCTGATGGAAAAGTATGTTCCCAACCATTGACTGCCACGTCATAATCTTCTATTGTCTGCTGACCATCTGGCAATCCGGATGGCTTTATCACTTCGAATCTCGCAAGTTTCTCCCACGAATCGAAAGAACCATCACTAGTAATCTTATTTGTGCCCCAAACCTCAAAGACCTTCAAATGGGCGTCACAATAGAAACGACGTCTGCCATCGATCATATAGCCCTGGTCCAGTCCGTATGTCCAATGCATCATACGCGAAAGCACTGCAGGTGTTCCCATGTCGAAAGTAAACCAGATCGGCAGATCTCCCTGATAATTCTGTTGCGTAAGAAAACGTGTGACGTTATCAATACTATAATTGCCATCCCAAATACACGACATTGCAAGCCAGTCAGGAGCTTGGGATTCCGCGTCACCAGGAAGTAAAAGTTGTTGGAACCTGGACTTGTCCATTACGACCTCATACAACGGATGGACGGTCACATAGGATGTGTCTGTGTAATTTAGAAAACGATCTCTAACCACTGCGGCAAGTTGATACGTCAAAGTATCAAGACCGCGATGAGATCTCTGAATCTTCGGAGCCTTGGAATCGATATTGCTTAAGCTCTCCCATCTTCCAAGAGTGTCCTTGACCGAGATTTCAATTACGACATCAGCCTCTGCAGGATTCTCAGCAGACACTATAATTCCGCCAAAGTCTTCTGAAATCTCAAGTGACCTATATACTTCCCAGATAGGGTTTTCTAATGGCCTTACAGTAATGATGACAGGCTCGGACTGGATTTCTGTCTTGCTTACACTATAAAGCTTTACCTCATGCTCATCAGTATCGCCAAAACCATCAAGTATCATTGTATTGGTGTAGAATGATGACTTAACTTCTCTCATCACTCCGGAATTAAGCCTATAGACAGCCTTCACATACAGTAATGATGGGTCATCTGGCAGCTGATAAGTAAGTTTAACCTTACCTGCAAGAGCCTCTGACGTAACGTTCGTAACTACAGCAGGGATAGTTTTGTCCTCTCCTCGCGGAGATGGAATAACTTGAACGCACCCTGTTGCAAACACGTGAACGACAGAAATTGTCAGCGCTATAAGAATTCTATTTAATTTCATATCTGAATAAATTTACGACAAACATTAAATATCCACTACCAACCAGGGTTCTGGACGATATTTCTATTGACAATAATCTCTGAATTAGGAATAGGTGCGAGATAATCTCGTGGAGAAACAAACTTACGGCTGTAGATGACAACATACTGATAGTATGGCTCGGTATCCTTTTGAGTAACATCCCAACCTACAATAGGAGCATTGAAATACTTATGTCCGAGTTTCCACCTGAGAATATCCCAGTATCTATGTCCCTCAAGACAAAGCTCAATCATTCTCTCCTGCCTGATTATTTCTCTAAGTCCTTCTTTGGTCTTATATTTAGAAGGGTTGTTAGAGTATTTATTCCAGCTGGACTTTACCCCTTCCAGACCAGCTCTCTTCCTGATTCTATCAAGATAATCATAGACGTCGTCAGATGGTCCGCTGAATTCATTCAACGCCTCGGCGTAAGCAAGGTACATCTCTGCCAGACGGATCTCAGGGAATGCATACTGATAAGCACCTGTACCGCCCTCAGAGTTGAAATCAGACTTCCAATTCACTACCTTCTTTGAAAAGTAGCCGGTCTTGGATGCGCCACCGACTGATGCGTATCCTCCAGCCTTGCCATAAAGTGTATAAGTACCAAAGTCAGTGCGGGACGGGTGGTTTTCCATAAGCCATTTTCCACCATCAAAACCAAGTGCTGAGTAGAAACGGTTTTCACGGTCAAAGTTGATTCTGGCTGTCACAAATCCCGTCTCAATATTGTACATGTCACCTGTGGTGGCTGGCATCAGTTTATTACCCTTAGAGAAATCAAGGTACTTATCCTCTGAGATCGGCACACCGTTCCTTGTGTAGAACTGTTCCACGATAGCCATAGGTGGGCCCATCTGACCACGGACATAACCGCCATTAATCTTGTTATCCAGAAGTGCCATACATCCTGCCTGCAAGTCGTTACCAGCTATTCCTGACTGACCTGTTGGTGCCCATATGGCCTCATTATTGATTCTGGCACACAAAGCCATACGTGTATTCAGCTGTATCTTTGAAACTTCCGACAAAGTCACGGCAGTAGGCTCCTGAAAATAATAGAGCTCATGTCCCGCGCTTTCTGCCACCTGAATAGCTTCAAGGGCAGCCTTTGCAGCCAGTTCCCATTTGTTTTCATCATACTCCTGAGGGAAAAGCTTCACACCTCTACTATCAGCAAAGTCGTAATAATCCGTATTGCCATTGAAAAGAGGTGATGCTGCCAACAGCAGAAGTCTTGCCTTCAGAGCTCTGTTTATCGGTTTGGTCATTCTACCGAGTTCGGACTGTCTATTGGAAATTGCAAGGGGAAGATCATCCAAACACTCATCAAGAAGATCACTTATATATTCAACACAGTCATCAAACGGCTGACGATATACCTTTACTTCTTCTGGAGATGCCCATACGGGGAGATTCTTATCAACAATAGGAATTGGACCATAATATCTGAGCAACTCGAAATGATATAATGCCTTCAGACATTTTACTTCTGCAACCCAACGGATACGCTTGTCTTTGGTAAGGTCCGGAACATTCGACTCATTTGAAATATCAGTAATAAAGTCGTTGCAAATACGGATCGCCTTATAACGTGGATTGGAATGGACTCCTGCCCAGAGATCTGGTGTGGAGTTATCAGGGTTTCTTTCTCCCAATGCAATCGAGTACCATGCAGGAGCATGAATCTGGTCCCATTCCTTATGCAACCACATCTCATCGCCTGCAGTCATACCGATGTTATATTTCGGATCACCTGAACCGTTAATGAAAGAATAACATGTTGCCAGATACTTTTCCGCCTCTATTGCACTCGAGAGAGCATGATCCATGACTGGAACATCATCCGGAACTATGTCAAGGAACTTGTCGCATGAAAGACATATACCGGCTACCGCTAGGGTAAATATAATTTTAATGAATTTATTCATCGTGAATCCTCCTATTATAATGCAATCTGTAAACCAATATTGAATACTCTCTGAATCGGATATCCAAGACCATTTCCTCCCATTTCCGGATCCCAAAGATCGAATGTCGAGATATTGAACAGATTCGATGCATTGAGATAGAATCTCAGACTTTCCAACTTGATCTTGCTGAGCGCCTTGTCAGGAAGATTATAGCCGATTTCCAAAGACTTGAGTCTGAGCATATTTCCGCTTCTCATCCACCATGTAGAAGGCTGACAGTTGTTGGAATTATGCTTGTCGCTCAATCTTGGCCAGAAAGCATATAGATTTCTGTTGTCTTCAGACCAGTGATTATCAGCAATGACCTTAAGAAGTCCGTGCTGGACACTAGATCCATAATCCATTACAAACGGCTCTATCGAGTCTGGCTTGATAAAGATTGAATAGCGTCCTGTTCCCTGGAAATAAAAACTGAAATCAAAGCCCTTCCAACCAATAGTGCCACCAAAACCATAGTTGATCTCAGGAGTTGTAGGTGCTCCGATCGGAACCTGATCCGAACCTGTGATCACACCGTCGCCATTTACATCACGATACTTTATGTCTCCGGCAACGACCTCAATATTATCAAATTTCTGAACAGGGGAATTTTCAACCTCTGCATCGTCTACAAACAATCTGTCTGCAACAAAACCCCATGCCTGATTGATAGGATAACCTACACGAGACCTGTAATATTCCTTCTCTCCATATTGAGGCTCGTCATATGATGTTATTTTATTTGTGGCATATGTGAAGTTTGCTCTCATTGTAGTATACCATGAGTTGTTGAAACTCTTGTTATACTCTGCCGAGATATCCACACCCTGAGTCTCCACCTTTCCGGTATTTGCAGAAACCGGTATCTGAAGACCCATTGAAGGAGGAGTATGGCTTCTGGTCAGAAGGATATTTGAACGGTACTGCTTATAAGCTTCTGCAATCACATTTACTCCAAGCAGATTGAAATCGAGACCTAAGTTGATCTGCTCCGAAAGCTCCCAACCGATATCTTCGTTTCCATATCGCTTTATGAACATACCTGGTATAGTGTGGGCAAAGTTTTCTCCAAAGGTATATCTTCTGTCTCCCCAGTCATTCAGGCTGACTTCTGAAAGATAAAAGAATCGGTCAGAAGAAGAACCTATCTGGTCATTACCTATGAGACCATAGGAAGCACGAAGCTTCAGGTTGGAGAGCACATTCTTGAGACCCTCACCGTAAAATTTCTCATTTGAAACGATCCAACCTCCTGCAACTGACGGGAAGAAGCCCCAACGTTTCCTGGCCGAAAATCTCTCAGAACCATTATAGCCGAAGTCAAACTCAAAAAGATATCTTTTATCGTAGTCATAGGTAAATCGACCTGCAAGGGAAATATTTCTGAAAGGCAGCGACTGCTCAAGGGAACCTGCTCCACCTTCAATATGCTGGCGGATTGTTCCGAGAAGCATTCCAGTTACATTATGCTTCTTTGCAAACGAGTTGTCATAATTGACAACCGCCTCACCATAGAATGTAGAACTTACTGACTTTCCTCCCGAATTATAGTTCAGGTACTCGGTACCTGTGACACCGACTGTACCATTGCTACCATGGTTCCACTGGAAAAGATTCACTACTCCGCTGTTATTCTGGTGGGCATAGTAATAATATGGATTGTATTGTCTTGATGTCGAGAAGTGAGCATATCTCTGGGTATATCCCATCAGACGAGCACTCAGACCCTTGAGAAGGAAACCAAAATCCTGATTGAATTCAATCTGGGCATTGATGGTAGAAGTGTTATACATCTGATATCCTGATACCATCTGTGCATATGGATTCCTATAAAGGGATGAAGTCGACTGATACATCAAAGCCGAACCGAACATTATATGTTTCTTGGAAGGATCCATGCTCTTAGGATAGAATGCCGGGAACGCTACAGGGTTAGCCTTCATAGCTGAACTGAAGATAGATGAACCTCCGCCGATCGGTCCGGAGTAGTCATCAAACTGAGCATACATTCGGATTGTCGCTACAGTAGTCTTGGTAAGATTGATGTCTGTGTTCGAGCGGATAGAGTAGTTCTTCAGAGAAACGTTGTTCTTGAAGTTGTTATATGGGTCGTCACGAAGGACACCATTATCTATATTGAATGTACCTGCGATATAGTACCTTGCAACTCGTCCACCGCCTGAAAGGCTCATATTGAAACGCTGATTCATTGTGTATGGCTTGATCAGCATGTCAATCCAGTCGTTGTTTGGATACAAGATCGGGTCAACATTGTTCTTTGTATTTGCAATCTTGTCCTTTGAATACATCAGAAGACCTGCAGGATTTCTAGTAAGGACAGCTTCATTGGAAAGTTCCATGAAAGTGATGTTGTCTGCAAGCTGAAAGTTCTGAGTGTTCGTAGAAAGGGAGTTTTCAGCACGGAACGTAAACTTGGTCTTACCTTCCATACCTCCCTTGGTGTTGACAAGAATGACACCATTGGCTCCTCGTGCTCCATACACAGCTGCAGCTGTAGCGTCTTTCAGCACAGAGAAATCAGAAATATCATCCGGCTGAAGACGTGCAAGGTCTGTATTTGAAGACTCGATACCGTCAATCAGGATCAATGGATCCACCTTACCGGCACCGAACGAGCCTACACCTCTAATAAAGAACTCTGCATTGTCGGCTCCAGGCTCACCACTTTTCTGATATGAAATCATTCCGGCCACCTGGCTACCGATCATAGTGGTCAGGTTGCTGGTAGGGCCCTTAAGCTGAGCTGGCTTGACTGAAGTGACGGCAGCCACGACACTCTCCTTTCTCTGCTTCGCGAAACCGATCACGATAGCATCATCCATCATCTGAGCTTCAGTATCCAGGATGATTGACATGATACGCTTATCCCCAACTGGAATCTCCTTGGTCTTGAAGCCCAAGACAGTGAATACCAGAACTGATTCCTCTCCGGGAACCTTGATAGAGAATTCTCCAAGTTCATTAGACAGCACTCCTGTAGATTGATCTCCCTTGATATAGACAACTACACCAGGAATAGGACCGCCATCTTCATCCACAACCGATCCGGTAATGGTAATTTTACTTTGTGCAGCTGCCTGAGAACTTTCAGAAACAGAATCTGCTGCAAAAGCAGGTGAAACACATGCCGCCACTATTAAAAGCAAGGCTGCAAGAATCTTCTGAGACGAATTATTCATAAGGATTTGTTTTAGTCTATTACTATTCTATATGGATAGCATAATACCTCAAGGTTTCATAACATTGGGTAGTCAATAGTCAACACAATGCTATAAAACTCATAAGGACAAGTGCAAACATAATGATAAATTCTTATTATCTGATGTCCCTTTATGAATCGCACGTGAATATTATCAGGGATTAAAGTATTTCTATCAAATTTTGAACGTAGGTTTTAGAGATGTTTCCCTTGGGAGAAATCTCTATAACTTATCGGAGTAGTTCCCGTAACCCTCTTGAATACCGTAAAAAAGTAGTCTTTATTTTCGTACCCTAATTCCAAGGCTATTTCCTTAATGGACTTCGATGTGTTGGTAAGGAGTTCTTTTGCAATACTCATCCTGACTTCCTGAATATATTGCGATGGTGCAAAGCCGGTATATTCCTTGAAGATTTTTCTGAATTTCGAGTAGCTCATGCAAGCTATCTGAGCAAGGCTTTCCGGCGTGACCGTACTGATGTTTTCGCTTACTGCAATCTTGGACTGAGTAATCCGGTAGGCTATATCTGATTTCTCGAAGTCTTTGTTTCGACTCAGATATATAGCCATGCTGACAAGGTTGAAGACTATACCTGTAAGCGCCTGCTGATAATTCGCCTCTTGAGCATCGGCTATAATAAGTGCGCGTTTATATAAGGTGATAATGTCTTCGTTAAGGCCGATATTGAAGATTGGTGATTCTTTAAAGAAAAAACCATCTCTCACCCGCTCATCCATGATTTTTCCATTGAAGCTGATCCAGTACTCATGCCATCCTGTAGATTCATCCGGTCTATATGTATGCCATTCACCTGGGAAGAGGAGAAACATCTGACCCTCATGGATGGTGCGTTGTCCACAACTCTGTGTAGCTAGGGTTCCTTTTCCCTTGACAATGTATAGGAGCTGGTATTCGTTAAGAACCCTGCCCTTCTTCGCATCAAAAAGATAACGTGTAGGGTGGTTGGAAGGCGGATACACTTCGTTTTCTGCTATACTTTGTCTACCGACAGAATTTACAACCATACCCCACTTCATATCATCAGGGTTGATTGTGAGGTATTTCTTGCGGATTTTGGAGTCCATGATCATATATGAAATTTATAAATCCGTCAAAAGTACTTATTTTTCTGATACACCAAAGCATATATATCAAATATACAAGTATTTTGAGCATTCTACCAAGTGCAACTCCTGCGCCAACATGCTGACCTAAGAAGCAGTGACAGGTCGAAGCAGGAAAAGTTCCGTGGTGTCACGGATGCTCCCTGCCTTTAGGCGGGAGAGGATCACCAAATGAATTTGACTCAATTCTAACCAAAGAGAACTTAACTTTCAACGAACTAGAAGATGTAGAAACTAGGATTTATTTTAGTCACATTTCGCCTAATTTGTATTAAGCGAAATGCTACAATCAAAAAATCGGGCGGCCGCGCATGATCGGTCGCCCATATTCGATTCTTAAAGAGGTAATATTATCGGTCCAATGCCTTACCTTGTCACGAAAATCACTTGTCAGATACACTTTACTATTTCGACTCTCATTCCAAGAGCATTAATTATCGTAAAAAAGAGGCCGGCACTTGGATTAATGTGTCCCTTTTCCAATTTGGATATATAAGACTTCGTGCTATTGATTCTTTGGGCAAGTTCAGATTGTGTTACTCCAGCTTTCTTTCTGGCCGAATGGAGGATCTGCCCAGAATAGAATGCATAGGCCTCTTCAAGGGCCTTCACACGTTCTGGAGTGCCAGGCTTGCCAAATTCAGCATCCAGCACTATGTCATAATCTCTGATTTTCATGTCATTTGTCTCCATAGTAACGTTCCTTTATCTTAATTGCTAACTCTATCTCTTTTTCTGGCGTCTTTTGTGTTTTCCTTTGAAAACCATTGAATAAAACAACTATGTTTCCATTATCAAAGATAAAAAAGACCCTAAATATATTGCCATTATACTCTGTTCGCAACTCGTAAATTCCTTCTCTTATATGCTTTACGAACTTTGTGGGTATTTTCTCGAGTGTCTTAAGGAGCAGGAGTCCGTACTTTACTTTCTGCTGCTCTTTAATCGATAACCTCTCCATGAATCTTTCAAAATATCCACCATAAGTGAGTATTCGTCTATTCATTTCTGCAAATTTATTAAAAGTTTCTATATATCACAACTTTTATCTAAAATAAATCCTTCTCCCCTTTCGGTTTCCGGACATGTACTTTACCGTGCTTCTGTTCATACCGGTTGATTCCCAGTTCGAACATCGCATAGATTATCTCCTTGATAGTCATACACTCCCGCAAGGCGATCTCACGCACAATTGCATATTGCGCCTTATCTACAATTATTGAGGTTCTCATGTCGTTCAGAGTGGCCGGTGGGCGCGACTCGTCGTTACGCCTTCTGCCGGTCATGAATTTCCTTCTCTCGATCTGCTGAGACTCAAGTCCGTCATACTCTTCATCAGTGATCTGCTTCGCTTCAGGAATCACTTCAGTGCTCTCCCCGAACATAGCGGATATGCCGCCTTTCAATTGATCTTTTATTTTAGCCATAATTGTATTAACAGTATTATTGGTAGTACGTAACACTATTCCTTATCTATAACAATAGTAGTATATGCTTCTATTAATGCCTTCTCCACCTTCGTCTATTTCGACGTTTGAGGTACACGACAATCAGTAATATCAGTAACAGACGCATACTCGTAGCAATAGGAATAATAGAGTTACTTACTACGGTTAATGTCTTTGTTACTTTTACTCCCCTACATCATTAAGCCTGTCAGTGAGTTCATCACATAGAGCGCCATAGTCGACAGCACCATTGCTTTTAGGAGCGTAGGAAACGATGTCCAGACTCACGATCGGGGCCTGTACTATTGTGGCATTCTCTCGAATCCTAGTCGAGAATACCAGGTTACCATATCGTTCCCTCAGGTCATTCTCGACCATCTGATCCAGCGTCCTTCTTGTGTGGAAGCGGGTAATAACAATGCCCAGGAGTATCAGGTCGGGATTGATGCCCGACTTGACTATCTCAGACATGTCAAGCAGCTGAATAAGTCCTTCCGCAGCGT
>JAEIGA010013483.1_pt1 | contig 12440 bp, 12 predicted proteins | sample 9270691 | NCBI WGS metagenome assembly JAEIGA01 (sample SAMN17057246, study PRJNA624740) | gut metagenome | biome: biome; isolation source: fecal sample | host: Bos grunniens | place: China: Xizang | collected 2019
AGGTTTGGATATTGCTACTAAAAGTAGAGAAATTATTCGTGGCCTTATTGGAGATGATGTCAAAGATTTAAATCCTGCTGAAAGGGACATTGTGGAAAGGATTGTTCATTCCACTGCAGATCCTGAGTATGCAAAACTTGTACATATAAGTCCTGATTTTGTAGATGCAGCTATGGCTTCCTTAAGAAATAATGAGACCATTTTAACTGATATCAACATGGTTAAATATGGTATTACAAGATATGAAGGGGAAGTTGAGTGTTATATCAGAAATGAGGAAGTTATAAAAATAGCCAAAGAAAATCAGATTACAAGGGCTGCAGCTGCAATGCGTTATGCTGCAGAAAATGATTTTGAAGGCATTGTTGTTTCTGGTAATGCTCCAACAGCTGTTTTTGAAGCTATGGATTTATATGAAAAAGGTGAAATGAATCTTAAAGCTATTGTCGGAGTTCCTGTTGGATTTGTAGGGGCTGCCGATTCAAAAGAGGCTTTAAAAAATTCCAATATTCCAAATATTGTTGTTGAGGGTCCTAAAGGCGGGACACCTATTGCAGTAGCATGCGTAAATTCATTAATCCAACATTTATAAAGGTGAAATATATGTCTTCTGAAGAATTGTACAATGAATCTATAAATTATTTCCCGGGAGGTGTTAACTCCCCGGTACGTGCATTTAAACCTTATCCGTTTTTCGTTAAAAGTGCAGGCGGTTCTAAAATCAACGACGTGGATGGAAATTCCTACATCGATTACTGTTTAGCTTACGGGCCTTTGATATTAGGTCACGCTAACCCTAAAGTTGTAAGGGAAGTATCCAATCAGTTAACTATAGGAAGCGCTTATGGGGCTCCTACAGAAAACGAAATTAAACTTGCAAAAGAAGTAGTTTCCAGAATACCTTCTGCTGAAATGGTAAGGTTTGCAAACAGTGGAACCGAAGCTACAATGAGTGCAATAAGACTTGCTCGGGGGTTCACTGGCAGGGATAAAATTGTCAAATTTGAAGGAGCATATCACGGAGCCCATGATTATGTTTTAGTTAAAGGCGGTTCTGGTGCAGCATGCTTGCCGGATTCTGCAGGTATTCCGGTTGATACAACTAAAAATACTTTATCCGTCCCATTCAATGATGAAGAAGCTTTAACCGAATTAATCGAGAAGGAAGGAGAAAATATTGCCTGTATTATAATGGAAGTTGTAATGGGAAATATTGGATGCATTGAACCAAAGCCAGGATTTTTGGAATTCATAAGAAAAATTACAGAAGAAAATGGAATCGTTTTGATTTTTGATGAAGTTATTACAGGATTTAGAGCTTCAAAAGGCGGTGCCCAAGAATATTATGGAGTCACTCCGGATTTAACTACACTTGGTAAAATTGTAGGTGGAGGCCTTCCAATGGGTGCATTCTGCGGTAAAAGGGAAATAATGGAATTGATTGCTCCTAACGGTCCTGTCTACCAGGCAGGTACATTTTCTGGAAATCCAATTTCTGTTCAAGCCGGAATCTCTACTTTATCTCAATTGGATGACGCTTTTTATAAGGATTTGGAAAGAAAAGGAAATTTCCTCAGAAGCGAAATTGCCGCCAGCGTTGATCAGATGGAGTTAAATATACAACCTGTTGGTTTAGCTTCAATGTTACAAATTTATTTCAATGAAAATGAAGTTTACAACTATGAAGACGCTAAAAAATCAGACAGTGAAAGGTTTTTAGTGTATTTCAGAGAATTATTGAAAGAAGGAGTTTTCATACCTCCTAGCCAATTTGAGTGCAATTTCATTTCAAGCGCTCACAGTATGGAGGATTTGGAAAAGACTTCACAAGCTATTGATAATGCATTAAGAGTTGCATTCAAATAAAATTTAAAGGTGTTCGTGTGACAGATTGGAAAGAAATCGCATCATATGTTATTATTTTAATCATTGTCCTGATAGCAGCACAGCATTTAAATGTAGTCGTTTCAGGAAGTATGGAACCTGCATTTTATAGGGGAGATATTGTTCTTATAGAAAAGGCAGATTTCTTCGGCATACATGAGTTCAATGTTGATGATGTTGAAGTTGGCGATGTTGTTGTTTATGATGCAAAATGGTTTAACCAGCCGGTTATTCATAGAGTTATAAATATTACGGATATTAACGGAACTACAATGTATATGATTAAGGGAGACAATAACAATGCTCCCGACCCGTATTATGTTACAAAAAACCAAATTCAGTCAAAGGTTGTAACATTTGGGGATAATCTGGTTGTAATTCCAAAGATAGGTTATCTTTCCCTTTGGTTAAGGGGTTTATAATTATTATTAAGGTGAGTTAATGTATTTTGAAATTGAAAAACAAGCGATTGAAGCTATTAATAAGGCTTTAGATCAATATGATGAAGAAATAGATAGAAATTTTAAGTTAGAATTTCCTCCTGATCCAAAATTAGGAGATTTGGCAAGCACAATTGCCTTTGCACTAACAAAAAAATTAAAAACTTCACCTCCTGAAGTTGCTCGTGATTTAGTTGAAAAGATTGAAGTTCCAGAGATTTTCTCTAAGGTTCAGAACTTCGGTCCTTACGTTAACTTTTTCATTGACTATGATAAGTTCGCTAAAATGCTTTTAGAAAAAGTGGATGAAGATTATGGTAAACTTCCGGCATATGGTGAAAAGATTGTATTGGAACACACTTCCGCAAATCCGAATGGTCCACTTCATATTGGACACATCAGGAATTCAGTTTTTGGAGATTCCCTTTCAAGACTCTTAAAATTGGCCGGCAGGGATGTTGTAACCCAGTATTATGTTAATGATATGGGAAGACAGATTGCTATTATTGTGTGCGGAATAACCGAATGTGGCTTAAAAATTGAGGATTATGAAGCCGATAAGATTGATCACCAAATCGGAAAGCTATACTTCGATGCAAATAAGGCAGTTGAAGAAGATGAAGCCTTAAATGCCAAAGTTGATGAATTGATTCAAAAATACGAAAGAGGGGAAGATGAGGAATTAAACAAAGTCTTTGAAGATGTAGTTTCAAAATGCATTTCAGGAATGAAAGAATCCCTTTCAAGAATGAACATTTTCCATGACGATTTTGTATGGGAAGGCCAGTTCGTAAGAAGCGGTGAAGTTGATGACGTTGTAAACTTCGTTCAAAGAGAAGGATTCACCAGAGAGGACGATGTCTTATACATTGATTTGACCGACTTTAACATAGAAAAAGAATTTGTTTTACGCCGTTCCAATGGAACATCACTTTATTCTACTAGAGATTTGGCTTATCACAAATACAAAGCTACTTTAGGTGATACAGTACTCGATATTTTAGGTTCAGACCACAAATTGGCAGCTGAACAAATCAGAATAATTTTTGAAGAAATCTTTAGGCAAGAACCTCCTGAAGTAATATTTTATGAATTCATCACACTTCCTGAAGGTTCAATGTCAACAAGAAGAGGCAAATTCGTATCTGTCGATGAATTAATTGACGAAGCGGTTTCAAGGGCAACTGATGAAATCAAATCCAGAAACCCTGATTTGACTGATGAAGAAATTGCACCAATGGCTGAAGAAATCGGTGTTGGAGCCATAAGGTTCTTCATTGCAAAATTATCCCCTGAAAAACACTTGACTTTCAAATGGGATGAAGCGTTAAGTTTTGAAAGAGGCTGCGCTTCCATTCAATATGCACATGCAAGAGCATGCAAATTGCTTAAAAAATCAGGTAAGGACATCAGCTCTTTAGAAGTAGCTGATGATTGGGTTCCTAATGAAACAGAACAAGACCTTGTAAGGCAAATAGCTAAATTCCCGCAAGTAGTTGAAGATTGTGCCAATAAAAAAAGAGTTCACAATATCACACAATATTGTCAGGATTTAGCAGGCTCATTCAATAAATTCTACAAATCAGAACAAGTAATCGGCTCTGATTTGGAAGATACAAGACTTATTTTAGTTGACAGAGCCAAAACAACTATCAAAAATGCTTTAGATATTTTAGGTGTATCCGCACCTGAAAAAATGTAGATGAGTGTAATTAACTCATCTTTTAATTTCTTTTTTTAATCCACAAAGTGAATATAATCTTCTTTTCTTGGTAAAGGTTCTGGAGCTTCCATATCAGGATAGCCTAAAACCACATGACCAATTCCTTCGTAAGTTTCAGGAATTCCCCATTCCCTTAACAGTTCTTTTCCCTTTTCAGATGCAAATTCATCACGGGCTCTGTGAATCCAGCAGGATCCAACTCCAATCGCATGAGCCGCATTTACAAGCACTGCTAAAACGCTTGATCCGTCTTCGACATATGTTGGCAATTCGCTGTTAGCCAGCACGATTAACAAAGTTTTAGCACCGTAGAACGGGTCTGTATCTTCAGGAACAGGGACAGGGAAAAAGCTTCTGTTCCATGCAGACAGTTCTTTAATCTTTTCTTCATCCTGTATTACAACAATTTTAGGGGATTGCGCACCCCTTCCTGTTGGAGCATATGTCCCGGTTTCTAGAATTATTTTCAAGTCTTCATCTGAAATTTGTTCATCTTTGAATTTTCTGATGCTTCTTCTTGTCTTTAAGTCGTTTATTGTTTGGTTCATATTAAGTCCTCACAGATTTTTTTAAGTAATTTCTTAAAATCGTCATATTCGCTTTCAGTCAAACTTTTCTTGATGGTTTCATCCCATCCATCATCATAGTCCATAATCTTTTGTGCGATTTCAGCTCCTTTATCCGTCACGCTAATGATTTTTTTCCTCTTTTCGGGAGTTTTTGTTATCAGTCCTTTTTTTTCAAGCTTGCCAAGATTTCTTGTTATTGGGCTTTCGATCAAATGAATTGAGCTTGCAAGTTCTTCCTGGCTGATTCCCTCATTTTTATAGCTTTTAATAAGTAATGTGTATAGTCCGGAACTCAAATCAACATCCTTCAATTTATTATTTAGGAACTTATTTTGATTTCTATAAAGTATGGAAACAAGAGGGGGTGTTGGAATATCACTATCAAACGGCATTGTTTTCACTCCGGATTAGTTTGTTGATGTAAAGCTCAATGCATGCATAACATATAAGGGAGCCTATTCCTCCCCCCAGAAGCATTCCGCAATAGATTCCAAATTCTCCCATATTGAAGGTAAATCCCAGAAGATATGCGAAAATTAAAACGAGGATGAATTCCCTGAAGGCAGTCAATATAAAGGAAATTGTTCCTTTACCGACACCCTGAAATACGTTACCCGCACTGGCTCCGAATGGAACGTATAGGATAAATAAGCACATTATTTGCAGGAAGCTTGCAATCAGTGGTTCCAATTGGGCACTGTTTTCCGAATATGAAAATATGAATGCGATTTGGTTTGCAAATACATTCAAGATTATGCAAACAATAATTGAAGCTATTAAAGCCACTTTAACGGCATATCTTGCAGTGACTCTCAGATTTTCATATTTGCGTGCACCGTATGCAACTCCTGCCACGGATATCGCTGCTGTTCCAACGCCAATTGCAGGAAGCATTCCGATATTGATGATTCTCCATCCTGCAGTATATACTGCCACCGCTGTCGGTCCGGAAACCAGAGTAAGCATATAATTCACGAATATTGTCAATACGGACAATACCAATTGCTCCAGACTTGCCGGAATACCCACTACCAGTATGTCCTTGTACATTTTAAGGTCATTGTGGAAGTCTTTGAAGTTATATGAGAGGTATGTGTCTTTTTTGACAAAAATCCAGTAAAACATCACTCCTAAACTTATAAGTGGTCCCAATACAGTTGCCCATGCTGCTCCCTTGATTCCCATTCCTAAAGTGTAGATGAAAATCGGATCCAGAATCATGTTGATTATTGCTGCTACTGCGATTGGTATTGTAGCACGTTTGATGTCTCCTTCAGCTCTGAATGCTCCGCCCACTATCGGAGGTATCAAAAGAGCGAATGTACATGAAAATATTATGAATCCATAGTCTGTGGCATATTTTAGAACGCTGCCTGCCCCCATCATGTTGAGCATTGGTTCCATAAGGATAACAAAAATGATTGAAATGATGACGGATACGATGACGCTTAGGATAAGGTTGTGTATTGCCGCATTGTTTGCTGATTCCTTATCTTCCGCTCCGATGTATCTTGAAATCAAGGAGTTACCGCCCGCTCCAAGGCCATTTCCGAATCCAACAATAATCATGAATAGTGGTGTAATATATCCTAAAGCCGCAAGGGGTTCTGCACCGAGTCCGGCTACCCAGATACTGTCAATAATGTTGTTTGCAAAAATCAAAAACATACTGGCTATGATTGGCAATGACAATTTATTTATGGCCTTTTTAGGGTCTCCTGTAATCATTTCAATATTCTCATTTTTCTCCATATTTTACCTCTCTTGCATATGCAATTATACTCTTGTATATGCAAGTGTTATTATATAAAGGTATTGCTCACAAAAGAAAAATTTTAAAAAAATAGAGAAAATAAGTATTAAATTATTTTAATACTTATTCTAAATCGCTATAACCATCTGGATAGCGTAATTGGTCACTGTGTGTTCTGAGGAGATATATTTCATCTCCGTCGTATTCCCCACCATGGATTGTACCGAAGTCATCGTAGTAGACGTCTAATTCTTCATCATAGTATAATTGGGCAACGTACTGTTTTGTTGGGTCATATGAAGTAGATTCGGAACTTTCACTTGATGAAGGATCTGTATCATGGTATTTTACTGTATTTGCAGTAGAATTACTTTCGGTTTCTTGTGGGCGTTCTGTTGTAGTATTTTCTTTTGTTGAAGATTCTTTTTCAATAGTTATTGTTTGTTTAGCAGAACATGGGTTGTGTTTGTCATCTCCAGCAAAGTTAACTGTCACATCATAGCTTCCAGCTTCTTCACCGGTTATAACTAAATATCCTTTACCCTGACCGTCAGTTACAATAGAATAGGTTTCATTAGTTCCGTCATGTAAATATGAAATTTTCAATGGGGCGCCTGCTATTGCTGCACCTGTTCCGTCTTTAAGTTCAAATTGCACGGTGTCTCCGTTCTTTATTGTACTTTCGCTTAAAAAGTTTATTTGTGTATTTAATTTACCATCTGCAGTGGTTGTTTGTGGTTGCAATACAAAAAAACCTACAACTGCAACGATAAGTATAATTAAAATCGCTATAATTATATTTTTATTCATTAAAAACCTCCTGTAATATTAAGTTTATATAGTTTCATTATATATTGTTTTTCAATATTTCGTGAAATATTTTAAATATTTTTAAAAACATAACTTTAATTAATAGGAGACAATATTATGAAGGTTTTAGTAGTTGGAACAGGTGCTCGTGAACATGCTATTGCTGATGCACTTAAAGATGATGTTGAATTATACTGCTACATGAGTAAAATAAACCCTGGAATGAGCAAAATTGCTGAATTCAAGCAAGGTGATGAAGGGGAAGTTGAAAAGGTAGCGGAATATGCAGTTGAAAAAGGCATTGATATTGCATTTATTGGTCCTGAAGCTCCGCTTGGAAAAGGTATTGTGGATGAACTTCAAAAGAACGGAATCAAATGCGTTGGACCAACTCAAAGTGCAGCAAGAATTGAAACTGACAAGTCATTTATGAGAAAGCTATTCGAAGATTATGAAATTGAAGGATCTCTTGTTTATAAAGTATTCGATAACTCTGATGATGTTTCTGCATTTTTAGACGAATTTGACAAGGATGTTGTAGTGAAACCTGTAGGTTTAACAGGCGGTAAAGGAGTTAAAATTGTAGGTGACCACTTAAAAGACAATGAAGAGGCAAAAGAATACTCATGTGAAGTCATCGATAATGTAATGGGCGGTTTTGCTCAAGTAATCATTGAAGAAAGATTGATTGGTGAAGAGTTTACAATCCAAGCTTTTTGTGATGGCGAACACTTAGCTCCAATGCCTGCAGCACAAGACCATCCTCATGCTTTTGAAGGGGATGTCGGTGCAATTACAGGAGGCATGGGATCATATTCCGATGTTGGTGGATTATTGCCATTTTTAACTCAAAAAGATTATGATAAGGCTGTAGAAATCATGGAAGCTACTTTAAAAGCTATTGCTGAGGAAGCAGAACCATACAAAGGTATTTTATACGGCCAATTCATGTTGACCGCTGACGGTCCTAGATTGATTGAGTATAATGCAAGGTTCGGTGATCCTGAAGCGATGAATGTTTTGCCGTTACTTGAGACTCCATTGGCTGAAGTTTGCCAATCTATTGTAGACGGCACATTGGATACTGTAGAATTCACCGATAAGGCTAGTGTGTGCAAATACATTGTGCCTGACGGATACCCAGAAACCCAATATGCCGGAGAATTAATTGAAGTTGATGAAGAAGCTATTGAAGATTTAGGTGCTAAAGTATTTTATGCAGCTGTAAGCCAAGAGGAAGATGGAATTCACTTGTCCGGTTCAAGAGCATTAGGCATTGTAGCCAGCGGCGATTCTATTGAAGAGGCTGAAAAGATAGCTGAAAAAGCATGTGAATTTGTTAAAGGTAATGTTTACCACAGAAGCGATGTAGGTACAACAGAACTTGTTAACAAACGTGTCGAACACATGAAAGAAATTTTAAACTAAATTTCTTTTTTATTTTTTTTATTTAATTCATGCTTTAAAACATGAAAAATAATATATTTATTTTCTTTTCTTCATTTTGAAGGATTAAAAACTTTTGTTAATTCATTGAATTTATTTAACTAAGTTATTTTGCATATCCATCATATTGGTCCCTATTATTTCAACAATTGGAAATGTAGAATTTAGAATGGAATTATAGAAACATTTAATATACATATTTTACAAATATCTTTTTTTATACTATTTAAAGGGGAATTTGTATGGATAGTTTGTTATCAATAACAGACATTAAAGATGATGTAAGTTATATTTTAGATTTGGCTTGTAAAATCAAAGCCGGGGAGATGGAAGAAAAGCCTCTGGAAGGCAAAACACTAGCAATGATTTTTCAAAAATCATCTACTAGAACCAGGGTTTCTTTTGATGTTGGAATGTATCAGTTAGGTGGAAGAGCAATCTTTTTATCTTCAAACGACCTTCAAATGGGAAGAGGAGAGCCTATTTATGATACAGCAAAAGTCTTAAGCCGTTTTGTCGATGGAATAATGATTCGTGCAATTAAGCATGAAGACGTTGTCGAGTTGGCCGAACATGCAGAAGTGCCTGTTATCAGTGGATTGACTGATTTGGAGCATCCTTGCCAGGCATTGGCTGATGTACTTACCATCAGGGAACATTTCGGATCTTTTGAAAATAAGAAAATCTGTTTCATCGGTGATGGAAACAATGTATGTAATTCCCTTTTATTAATCGCTCCATTGCTTGGAATGGATATGTCTGTAGCTTGTCCTAAGGGTTATGAACCTGCAGAAGAAATTTTAAAGACAGCCCGTGAATATGCAAATGAAAACAACACTGAAATAGTCGTCAGCGATGATATTGGTGTGGCTTTGGAGAATGTTGATGTTGTATACACTGATGTTTGGGTAAGTATGGGAGACGAGGCTGAAGCAAAACAAAGAGAATTGGATTTTGCCCCTTTCCAAGTTAATTCAGATTTAATGAGTTTAGCCAATGATGGAGCTATCTTTATGCATTGCCTGCCTGCAATTAGAGGTCAAGAAGTTACATCTGAAGTCATTGACGGTCCGCAGTCAGTAATTTTTGATGAAGCGGAAAACAGGATGCATGCCCAAAAGGCAGTATTGTATTATTTTATGAAAGATTAAATTCTACTGTCTAATATACAGTAGATTTTACAATAATTTTAAACACCAGAATACTATTATTTTTAAAAAGATTATTAGACCAATTCCACCTATAAAACCTGTTATAAATCTTAAATGGTTATTGCTTGTTCTCAATTCAAACAGCTGTGTAAATCCGTCAATTGCTGTTGGAATCAAAAGAATTATTGACAGGATAAATAAATTTAAGCTGTATTCCATGCCATAAAAATAATTGTAAACTAAAAAAACAGCCAAACCAGTATAAAATCCGGTGCATCTTGCACAAACGGGAAATTGATGGCCCTTAATAAAAAAGCTTCTTTCTGGTTTTCTATGACAAATATATTTTGTTGGATTCATTTTTTATCAACACAAAATAATGACTTTAAGATAATTTTATATATTTATCTAATCATAAATTATTAGTATAATATATAAAAAGGTTTTTAAAATGAGAGGCGGAGAAGCGATAATTGAATCCCTTAAGAATATGGGGGTAAAAACAATATTTGGTTATCCTGGCGGACAAACCATACCATTCTATGACATGTTATATGATTCAGACATGGATCATATATTAGTTAGACACGAACAATGCGCAGCTCATGCAGCAGATGGATATGCAAGAGCTTCTGGTCGTGTAGGGGTGTGTGTGGCAACTTCAGGTCCGGGAGCAACAAATCTTGTAACCGGTATTGCTACTGCATATATGGATTCTTCTCCAATTGTAGCTATTACAGGACAAGTTCCTACTCATTTGATTGGTAACGACGCATTCCAAGAAGCGGATATTATAGGAATTACAATGCCTATTACTAAGCACAGTTATCAACCAAAAAATCCAGACCTGATACCTTCTATGGTCAAATCTAGTTTTGAAATAGCTAAAACCGGAAGGCCAGGCCCAGTTTTAATTGATGTGCCAAAAGAAGTTCAGGAAGGGGAACTTACAAATTTCGATGATTCATTGATAGATACTCCTGGTTATAACCCTACAATTAAAGGTAATATTAGACAAATTAAAAAAGCACGTGATTTAATAAGTGAAGCTAAAAGGCCATTAATTTTGGCCGGTGCGGGTGTTATCATATCCAACGCATGCTGTGAGTTAACCAAACTTGCAAAAACAATTAATGCTCCTGTAATGACTTCACTTTTAGGAAAAGGTGCTTTTGATGAAACCGATGATTTGGCATTAGGAATGCTCGGTATGCATGGTAGAAAAGTATCAAACGATTCAATTAATGAGTCTGACTTATTAATAGCTATTGGTATAAGATTCTCTGATAGGACAACCGGTAGATTAGACAGTTTTGCACCTGATACAAAAATTATTCACATTGATATTGACCCTGCAGAAATTGGTAAAAATGTAGATATTGATTTGCCAATTGTAGGCGATGCTCGCAATATTTTATCATCATTAAATAAAGTTTTAGAAAGTTATAAAGCTTCTGATGATGTAAATAAGTGGACAGAAATGATTAAGCAAAGAAAACAGGATTTGCTTCCAAGAGTAACTTATGATGATGTGCCACTTAAACCTCAAACTGTAATAAAAGAAATTTCTGAGGTTTTGACTCCCGAATCTATTTTAACAACTGACGTTGGTCAAAATCAGATGTGGGCAGCACATTTCTATGACACTCAAAAGCCACGCAAATTCATTTCATCAGGCGGTCTTGGAACCATGGGATTCGGATTCCCATCAGCTATCGGTGCTAAAGTTGCATGTCCTGATGATCCTGTCGTATCAATAAACGGTGACGGTGGATTTTTGATGGTTTGTCAGGAATTAGCTACTGTTCATGAATATGATATACCGGTTATTGCAGTTGTTTTAGAGAACAGAACCTTAGGAATGGTATATCAATGGCAAAGCTTGTTATATAATGAAAGACATTCTCAAACCTTGCTAGGAAACAGCCCTGACTTCGTTAAATTGGCTGAAAGTTTTGGAGTAAATGCTGTTAGAATTACAAAACCTGGTGAAACTAAAGAAGCATTGGCTTCTGCAATTAAGGATAATGAACCAGTTTTATTAAATGTCGTTGTTGATTCTGAAGAGGCATTGCCTATGCTTCCTCCGGGAGCGGGAATCAATGAAATGATTGGAGAGTATAAACTCGAAAAGGATGTGATTTAAATGGATTTGGAATACCATATTATTTCCACATTGGTTGAGGATAAACCCGGTGTTTTGCAGAAAGTGGCAGGATTGTTTAACAGAAGAGGATTTAACATTGACAGTATCACTGTTGGAAATTCAGAAGTGGAAGGTCAATCCCGTATGGTTATCTCAGTCCATGCCGATAAGAGGGGTTTAGAGCAAGTCACAAAACAACTGAACAAATTAGTCGATGTTATCAAGATTAAAGATATCACTAAAAACGCCGTTAAGAGGGAATTATGCCTTGTAAAGGTAAATATTCCTAATGAAAAGGCAAGAGCTGAAATAATGCAATATTCTAGTATTTTCAGAGCAAAAATTCTTGATGTTACAGAAGAAACATTAGTAATTGAATTAACTGGGGATAAGCAAAAGATTAATGCATTCATATCTTTAGTAGAAACTTACGGTATTAAAAGAATTGCACGTACTGGTCTTACAGCTATGTCAAGGGGAGTATAGAAATGACAATATTAGAAAACGTATTAAAAGAC
>JAEIGA010013484.1_pt1 | contig 12439 bp, 12 predicted proteins | sample 9270691 | NCBI WGS metagenome assembly JAEIGA01 (sample SAMN17057246, study PRJNA624740) | gut metagenome | biome: biome; isolation source: fecal sample | host: Bos grunniens | place: China: Xizang | collected 2019
ACCACGACGAGGATTGTGACTGCGGCTGCCACGACCACGAGCATCACCATCACCACCACGACGAGGATTGTGACTGCGGATGCCACGACCATGAGCATCACCATCACCACCACGACGAGGATTGTGACTGCGGCTGCCACGACCACGAGCATCACCATCACCACCACGACGAGGACTGCGACTGCGGCTGTCACGGACACCACCATCACCATCACGCCGACGAGGTATTTACAAGCGTAGGCGTTGAAACCACGAGAAAATTTACCAAAGAGGGCATAGAAAAAATACTTGCCGAGCTTGAGGACGAAGCTAAATACGGTATAGTTCTTCGAGCGAAGGGAATCGTGGAATGCGAGTGCGGTGCCTGGCTCCACTTTGATTACGTTCCCGGTGAGGCTGATGTGAGAGTCGGTTCTGCGGGAATAATAGGCAGACTCTGCGTAATAGGCTCGGGAATTGATAAGGACAAAATCAAGGAGCTTTTCGGCGTAATTTGAACAGGAGAAAAGTGAGATGGATATAGCGGTATATCTTTTTACAGGCTTCCTTGAAGCGGGTAAAACAAGATTTATAAAGGATACGATGCGTGACGAAAACTTTAACGATGGCAAGCATAAGTATCTTATCATACAGTGCGAAGAGGGGGAGGAAGAGCTTGAAGCCGCCGATTTTGGTGACAATGTGAGCCTTTGCTCATTCGAGAACGAAAGCGACCTTCTTCCCGAGCGCCTTGAGGCAAGGCGGAAAAGAGCAGATGCCGACGTGGTTGTAATAGAGTACAACGGAATGTGGCAGATAGACAAGCTATATAACAGTCTTCCCGAGGGATGGGCTGTGTATCAGGAGATATATATAGCCGATTCAACCACAATTCTTTCCTACAACGCAAATATGCGTCAGCTTGTTGTGGATAAGCTTGCAAGCTGCGAAATGGTAGTATTCAACAGAACCGATTCCAAAACCGACAGATTAGAGCTTCACAAGCTCGTAAGAGGAGTCAGCAGAAAGGCTAATATCTGCTATGAAGGCCTTGATGGGGACATAGAATTTGACGATATAGAGGACCCTCTGCCCTTTGATATAGAAGCGCCCGTCGTGGATATTAAGGATGAGGATTTTGCGATATTTTACCGTGATATGAGCGAGGAATTTCCAAAATATTCAGGGAAAACAGTTCGTTTTAAGGGAATTGTAGCAACCGACCCCTCTCTTCCCAAGGGGCATTTTGCAATAGGAAGGCATATTATGACCTGCTGCGAGGCGGATATTGCCTATCGTGGAGTCGTTGCGAAGGGCATGGGCAAGCTTAAGCTTAAAACCCGTGATTGGGTTACGGTAAAGGGAGTGCTCCGTGAGGAATATTCACCTCTTTACGGCGGAGAAGGACCCGTGCTTGACGTGAAGGAAATAACATATTCGGAAAAACCCATACAGGAGGTTGCGACCTTCTGAAAAATCACCCCAGCCGAGTGCGCTCGGCAAAAGGAGCGTTTTATGAATTTAAATGAAGCTAAATTTCCCTTTGAAATGTATTCATTAACGGCAAACGGTATAATAACGAAGCCCGGATTTCACAATAACAAAATGGAGATAGTCGAGGTAAGACGTGGCAAGGTAAAGCTCCAGATAGGAGCAGAATACGTCGAGGCTACGGCAGGGGATTTCGTTTATATTCCCGAGAACACGGTTTTTGCATCGGAATCTGTTGAGGGCGAAGCGACAATCAGAGGCTTGATTTTCGATTCGGATATAATTGAAGCAAATATGGAAAGCTATGAAACCGAGCTTCTGTATATGTTTTACGTGCAGTCCGAAAACAAAATCAACATATTTGATAAAACGCACCCCGTGTACACCTTAATCAGCCGTTGTATGAATGAAGCGTACGAGGAGTTCGTGAGCAAGGACGTGTGCTATATGCTGCCTATAAGAGCGAATATATACCTTATAATGTCAGCTCTTCTTCGCTACTATTGCGGCTCGAAAAACGAGCTTGATAAGCTGGTTTATCATAACGTATTGCGTATGAAGCCTGCAGTAGACCATATAAACCGTCATTATTTTGAAAAGCTGTACATAAACGACTTGTCGGACATCATTATGGTGTCAGCCGATTATTTCACAAAAATGTTCAAGGACAGCATAGGCAAAACCCCGGTTGATTACATAAACGGAAAAAGAGTCAACAGAGCAATGCAGCTCCTTATAGAAACAAGCGACTCAATGGCTGATATTGCCGCAAAGGTAGGCTTCTGTAACGCAAACTATTTCCATAAAATATTTAAGCAGTATATGGATATAAGCCCCTTGGCTTACAGAAAAAGAGCGAAGAGTTGAAAATAAAAAGTATAAAGCAAAGGGGCTGTCGCATTTAGGCATAACCGAATAAAAAACGAGAGGCATTGTGAAAAAAACACAACGCCTCTTTTGATTTATGTATAGGAACTGAAAACACAAGGTTGAAAACCTTTCGGTTTTCCTCTTTTTTATTGTTTTTTATTCTATTGCCGTTTCCTTCCTCTCGTTGTACTTTTGTACGCCTTCGGGGCGGAGAACGACAATTTCTGCTCTAAATCCGACAGCCCCTTTTTGTCTGAAACCGAAATATTAAAATTTTATAGCAACGATACCCGCCTTGCCTATTGTTATAGGCTCGGAAAGGGCGATTTCTCTTTCCGTAATGCTGATTTTATCAGGCTCCTCAAAGGTATTGCAGTTATGTACGTCGTCGCTTTCAATAGCCCTGACTTTTGCAGTTATACCCTTTGTAATGTCGAAGCCCTCAAGAGTGAAGACCGCCTCCTTGTCGCAGGAAAGGTTAGCCACGGTAACGAGAGTTTCTCCGTTTTTCTGCGATGCGGAAACCGAGATTTTCTCCCTCATAGAGTCGTTTTCGCTTACGTAAACGTCAATGGCTTCGGCGCCCTGATGCTCCTTGTAAAGGTCGAAGACGTGATAGGTGGGAGTCGTTATGCACTTGTCACCCGAGGCAAGGAAGAGCGCATGAAGATTATTTACTGTCTGCGCTACGTTAGCCATTCTTATCTTGTCCGCGTTACGGTTGAAAATATTTAGAGTATGAGCGGTAACGAGAGCGTCACGCATAGTGCTTTGCTGCTCGAAGAGATTGTATCCCTCGGTGGGACCTGAGCCGTCACGGTGCCAGCAGCCCCATTCGTCAATAACAAGCTTACACGCCCCGTCAAAGTCGTTAGCGCATATAATGCTCCAGTTTTTACCTATTATATATTCCATATAATCGGCTCTTTCAATAAGCGAGTAGAACTCGTCGGTGGAAAACTCCTTGCAGTCGCCGTCAAAATTAGGAGCATAGTAATGTATGGCAAAGCCGCTTATACGGTTCGTTGCGGCAGAAGCAAGAACAGGAATTACACCACGTGACCAGTCAAATTTATCCCCGTCGGAGCCACAGGCGAATAATTCCGTGCCTGTCACGGTATTGTTCATAACCTCTGCGAATCTGCGGCATTGGTCGGCGTAGAATTCGGGACGCATACATCCGCCGCCGCCCCAGTTCTCGTTGCCTACGCCCCAGAAGGGGATATTAAACGGCTCGGGATGTCCGTTTGCCTCTCGTTCAAGAGCCAGTGTTGTGCTGCCCTTTGGGGACAGGCAATAGTCCATCCAATTCCTTATCTGCAAAGGGGTGGAGGAGGTTAAATTTGCCGCAAAATAAGCTGACGCTCCTATTGCCTCGCAAAAATCCATAAATTCGTGAGTACCTACTGCGTTGCTCTCGTATCTTGAATCGCGATAGGTCCACCAGTTAGGTCTTACAGGTCTGTTTTTGCCGATACCGTCACGCCAGTCGTAAACCTCTGCGTAGCAGCCGCCGGGCCAACGGATAACAGGTGTGTTTATTGCCTTAAGCTTGTCAACGATAAATTTACGGAAGCCCTTGACGTTCGGTACGTCGGAATCGGGGCCAACCCAAAGTCCGTCGTAAAAAACGCCGCCTATATGCTCGGTAAACTGACCGTAAATCTCGGGAGCTATTTTTCCTATTTTTCTCGGTAAAAGATACACCTTTTTCATAATATACCTCGTCTAAAAGCTCCCCATAGGGAATTTATAGCCTTTATGGGGAGGATTGTTTCAGAAATTTTATTTTTCCCTTATCAGCGTCAGCTCTTCTTCGCCTCTGACAAATGCTGCGGTAACGATAACCTTCGCCACGTCCTTCTCTGAGGGTATGTCAAACATAGGCTTCATCATAACTCCCTCAATAATTGAGCGAAGACCTCTTGCGCCCGTGTTTCTCTCGATAGCCATTTTAGCTATCTCGTTAAGAGCCTCGTCCTCAAACTCAAGCTCAACTCCGTCAAGCTCGAAAAGCTTCTGATACTGCTTGTAAATTGCGCCTTTAGGCTCCTTGAGAATTCTGACGAGAGCCGCCTCGTCAAGATTATCCAGTGCCACGATTACGGGCAGTCTTCCAACAAGCTCGGGGATAATTCCGTACTTTACGACGTCGTGAGCAATAACGTCCTTATAAACGCCCTTTTCAACCTTCTCACGCTTTGTAAGCTTTGCGGAAGAGAAGCCTATTTGCATGGAGCCCTTTCGCTTTTCGATAATTTCCTCAATGCCGTCAAATGCGCCGCCGCAGATAAAGAGAATATTTTTTGTGTTAATCTGGATAAATTCCTGATTGGGGTGCTTTCTGCCGCCCTGAGGAGGAACGTTTGCCACAGTTCCCTCAAGTATCTTGAGAAGCGCCTGCTGAACGCCCTCACCGGATACGTCCCTTGTAATGGAGCGGTTTTCGCCCTTCCTTGAAATCTTGTCTATCTCGTCAATGTATATAATGCCTTTTTCCGCAAGAGAAACGTCGAAATCCGCCGCCTGAATAAGACGCAGAAGAATGTTTTCAACGTCCTCGCCAACGTATCCCGCCTCTGTCAGTGTAGTGGCATCGGCAATAGCGAAGGGAACCTTGAAGCTCTTTGCAAGGGTTTGAGCAATATATGTCTTTCCGACACCCGTAGGACCGAGAAGAAGGACGTTTGATTTCTGTATCTCAACGTCGGGGTATTTGCTACTATCTCCGTCGGACTTTTTTTCTTCAAGGGTAAGAATTCTCTTGTAGTGGTTGTAAACCGCAACCGCCAAAGCCAGTTTCGCATTATCCTGACCTATAACGTGGCCGTCAAGCATCTCCTTTATTTCCTTGGGGCGGGGGAGTGTTTCGAGGGAAAGCTCGCCCCCCTCCGCCTTATCCTCTGCTGAGGGCTGGAAATGCTCGTTTAAGAAGTCTGAAAACATATCTATGCAATTTTCGCATATATAGGTCTTGCTGTCCTGGGAAGGGATAAGAAGCATAACCTCGTTTTCGCTTCTTTTGCAGAAGGCGCAGCGGCGCATGGTACGGTTTGAATTGTCTTGCATAAATTAAAGTTCCTTTTTGGTGATTACTTTGTCTATAAGTCCGTATTCGCATGCAGCGTCCGCACTCATAAAGTTATCTCTTTCTGTGTCGCGCTCAATAACCTCAAGAGGCTTGCCTGTCTGCTCAGAGAGGAGCTTGTTAAGCTTCGCTCTTATGCTTATAATGTGGTCGGCGTGAATTTTTATATCCGTTGCCTGACCCTGCGTTCCGCCGAGAGGCTGATGTATCATAACCTCTGCGTTAGGGAGCGCATATCTTTTTCCGGGAGCGCCGCTGGAGAGAAGGAAGGCTCCCATAGAAGCCGCCATACCTACGCAAATCGTCGATACGTCACACTTGATATAATTCATAGTGTCGTATATAGCCATACCTGCGGAAATTGAGCCGCCGGGGCTGTTGATGTAAAGATAAATATCCTTGTCGGGGTCCTGAGCCTCAAGATAAAGAAGCTGAGCAACAACGAGGGAAGCGGTGGTGTCATTCACCTCGTCTGCAAGAAAAATTATTCTGTCGTTTAAAAGCCTTGAAAAAATATCGTAAGAGCGTTCACCACGTGAGGTTTGCTCAACGACGTAAGGAACGAGAGCCATAATATAAATCTCCTTAAATATTATAATAGTCTTTTTATCGAAAAAGATAAAAATATGTAAAATGCGTCTATTATCGCAAAGCAGCCGTAGGTCGTTTTACAAAACCCATGGCTGCTTTTTGATCAATAATTATTCAGCATCAGCTTCCTCTGTTTTTGCCTTGGAAGCCTTTTTAACAACAGCATTGTCCTTAACGAACTTAAGAGCTGCCGCAACGAGCATATCAGCTTTGATATCCTCTTCTGCAACCATAGCACGAACCTGCTCCTCAGGAAGATTGTAAGCATCAGCTATTCTCTTGTATTCAGCCGCAACGTCTTCGTCGGAAACCGTAAGAGCTTCAAGAGCCGCAATCTTCTCAAGAGCTAAGCGAAGCTTAACCTGCTTTTCAGCATTAGGTCTGAACTGAGCGCGAAGAGCGTCAAGTGTAAGACCTGTGTACTTTGTATACTGAGCGAGGTCAAGACCCTGCATACGAAGTCTGTTGTCGTAATCGCGGATAAAGTTTTCTGTCTCCTCAGCAAACATAACCTCGGGGATTTCAGCTACGAGCTTTTCAAGAAGAGCCTCTACAACAGCGTTTTCAAATGCTCTGTCAGCCTCCTCCTCGTTTCTCTTTGCAATTTTAGCCTTAATGTCGGCTTTGTATTCATCAAGAGTGTCAAATTCGGAAACGTCCTTTGCAAACTCATCGTCCGCTGAGGGAAGCTCCTCTGCCTTTATAGCGTTAAGCTTAACCTTGAAGGTAGCAGGCTTACCAGCAAGCTCTGTTGCGCCGTACTCCTCAGGGAAGGTAACGTTAACGTCAAATTCCTCACCCACACTCTTTCCTTCAATCTGAGCCTCGAAGCCGGGGATGAAGGAGCCGGAGCCGAGCTTAAGGTCGTGACCCTCGCCCTTTCCGCCGTCAAATGCAACGCCGTCCATAAATCCTTCGAAATCTATGTTTGCTATATCGCCGTTCTTTGCAGCTCTGTCGGTAACATCAACAGTTCTTGCAAGACGTGCTCTTGCTCTGTCAAGCTCTTCCTCAACGTTAGCCTTTGTAACTCTCGCAACCTTGCGGGGGGCTTCAATTCCGCAGTAGTTCTCAATGGTAACTTCAGGCTTAACAAAGCCCTCTGCCTTAAGAACGATATCTCCGTCGTTTGATACGAGATCAAACTTGGGAGAGCCTACAACGGTAATACCTGCCTCCTTAACAGCTGCATCGAAAGCCTCGGGAATACAAGCGTTGATAGCGTCTTCAAAGAAGATTCCCTTGCCGTAAAGTCTTTCGATTATAGCCTTGGGAGCCTTTCCCTTTCTGAAGCCGGGAACGTTGATGCTCTTCGCATTCTTCTTATATGCTTCCATTTCTGCTTTGTCATAAGCTTCCTTGCTTACGGAAAATTCCATAACGAAGCCGGATTTTTCGGTAAGCTCGTTTTTGATAAGACTCATTGTTTTTCCTCCAGGTGATAGAAAATTATATTATTTAAAAATAAAATCAATACATTTTACAACAAAAAGAATTTTTTGTCAAGACGTAGGCGTAATAATTTTAATTCTTTGTGATTATTTTGGGAATAAAGTCAAGATAATCGGCAGATATTATGTGAAAATTAATGTTTTCGTATTCAAAGGTGGGCGGTGTGGTGTAATTTCCGTGAATATGCCCGTAAAATACGTTCTTTATTCCGTATTCCTTCAAGGACTTAATAAGTCCTTCTGAAACGGTGTCCTGCCAGATGGGAGGGAAGTGCATGAAAGCAAGTATTTCCTTGTCGCCCCCCAAGGATAGCTCCCTTGCTGCGGCAAGACTTGCGTCGAGGCGCATTTTTTCCCTTGCGGTGAGCTTTTCAAAGTCGGGGTTGTTTTGTGCATTTGAATTTTTTTCGTCAAAAAACCAGCCCCTGGTTCCCGCAATTATAAAGTCGTCTGTTTCGTGGGCGTTGTTGAACAGAAAAGAAATTGAGCCGATGCCATTTTTTTCAAAATGCTCCGTGTGCTTTCTCATAGTAGTCCACCAGAAATCGTGGTTTCCCTTGCCGAGAATCTTTTTTCCGGGCAGCGAGTCCAAAAATTTCAGGTCGGAGGTGGCTTCTTCTAAGGAAAGCGCCCAGGATATGTCTCCGGGAATAACCACAGTGTCTGAATCGGTAACAAGATGCCGCCAGTTTTTCTCTAATCTTTGCATATATCCCGCCCATCTTTTTCCGAAAATCTCCATAGACTTGTCGGTTTCCCGAAGGGTGGACAAATGCAAATCGGCGATTGTGAAAAGAGCCATAAAAATCTCCCTTGGTTGAATAAATAGCCGTCTTCGGGCGCAAAATATCTCTTGCAGAGAAAGAGAAAAAATCTCTCTGTAGAAAAGAGGATGTAAAATGGAAGAGAAGAAGTATTCCACCGAATGCGGCGGTGAGCGTAATAAGTGCATCAAGGGTATTACCTGCGACGTAAAGAGTTGCGTTTATCACGGCAATAAAACCGATTGCTATGCAGGAGAAATATGCGTAGGTCCCAGCGATGCGAAATGCTCCGCCAACACGGTATGCGCAACCTTTAAGCCAAAAGAGTATTAAGCTTTGGCAAAGCCCACTACGGCAGAGTCCATATCTTCCTTGTCGATAATATCCGAGTGAAGAATAACTTTCGCCGTCAATCCCGAAAGGGGAGCGGGGATTTTTACGCCCGTATATGTCTCCAAGGCATCAAGCGCCTCGGTATCGTCGGAAAACTGTAATGCCGAGCTCTCGCCCCTAAGGGAAACGTACACGTCCTTTGCGAACTTATAAGGGGAGGCCGTGGAAACCACAAGGATTTTCCTCTCTGTCTCATATTCATTCATATATTCCTCTGCCGCATGATGGGCGACAGCTGTATGAGTGTCTATGAGGCAGTTTTTGTTTTCGTAAACGCATCTGATAGTAGCCTTTGTTTCCTCTTCGTCGGTGTAGTAGCCGAGGAAGCTCTCCTTGATTTTTGCGAAATCCTCGCCATCAAGCGTGTACCCTCCGTCATTTGCAAGGGCATTCATATATTCCGCAGTCTTTTTCTGTCCGCAAACAAGGTAGAGAAGACGTTCAAGATTTGAGGATATAAGAATATCCATAGAGGGGGATATCGTCTGATGGAAGGGGCGAACCCTGTTGTACGTTCCGCTTTCTAAAAAATCGGTGAGAACGTTATTCTTGTTGGAAGCGCAGATAAGGCGTCCTATGGGCAGACCCATAAGCTTCGCAATATAGCAGGCAAAAATATTTCCAAAGTTACCGGTAGGAACGCAAACGTCAAGTTTATCACCGTATTTTAGTGCGCCCGAGGCGAGCATATCGCAGTAGGCTGAAACGTAGTAAACTATCTGGGGAACGAGTCTGCCCCAGTTAATGGAGTTTGCGCTGGAGAGGAAGGTTCCGGCATCGTCAAGAGTCCTTACCATATCCATGTCAGCAAAAATTCTCTTAACACCGGACTGCGCATCGTCAAAGTTTCCGCGAATACCTATAACCTTAACGTTTCCGCCCTCCTGGGTCTGCATCTGTAGCTTTTGTACTCTGCTGACACCGTCAGTGGGGTAGAATACCTGAATTGAGGTACCGTCGATATCCTTGTAACCCTCAAGGGCTGCTTTGCCGGTGTCACCCGAGGTAGCGACGAGAATAAGAGCGTTTCTTTTTTCCCCGGTCTTACGAAGAGCCCTAACGAAAAGTCTTGGCATAATCTGAAGCGCCATGTCCTTGAAGGCAGAGGTGGGACCGTGCCATAATTCAAGCATATATGTGTTTTCCGAAAGCTTTGTTACAGGAGCGGCAGAGGGACCGAATTTTTCCTCGGCATATGCGCCCTTTGCATCCTCAAGAAGCTCCTCGTAGGTATAGTCTGTTAAGAATTTTCCTATAATATATGCAGCTCTTTCGCTGTAGGAAAGCCCCGAAATTTTCTTGATTTCGTCTTCTGTCAGGGAAGGTATGCTCTCAGGCATGTAAAGACCGCCGTCCTTGGCAAGACCGTTTTTTATTGCGTATGCGGCGCTGACACGCTCCTCGCCGCCTCTTGTGCTGATAAAGTTCATTCGTATTTCCTCCGTGAGATTAGTGCTTTAAATAAGTGTCGCCTCTGAAGGCGTCAGGCATATGCACGGTTTTTGTAACCAAGCCGCCCTCGTCTAAATATACCTCAATTACGTCAAATCTGATTTTTCCCCGAGGCCTTGCGAAGGCTATGTAAACCTTTGCGGCAGAGAGTATCGATTCAATCTTTTTTCGGTTAACTGAGGATGCGGGGCGAGGCTCCTTCGGGTTTTCCTTACCCTCTGTCCGGGTCTTCACCTCGGCAAAAACGGTATATTCGGAATTTCTCGCTATGATATCGATTTCGTGACCGTCGGCTACGTAGTTTTTCTCAAGTATTTTGTATCCTGACTTTTTGAGAAGCTTCGCTGCCGCACTCTCACCCGTGTTCGCCGTAAGGCGCCTCTTTGTGAATATCTTAAGTATGTTCATTTATCTAAAAATTTCAAAAAGCTTCTTCGGTGAATAGGGGACGGACCAAATTCTCTTACAGCATCCATATGCTCCTTCGTGGGGTACCCCTTGTGCTTTGCTATTCCGTACATAGGATAGGCTCTGTCAAGCTCGGCGCAGCCTCTGTCCCTGGTAACCTTGGCAAGTATTGAAGCCGCCGCAATAGAAGCGCTCTTCGCATCGCCCTTAACCACGGTTTCCGTGGGGATAGAGAAGCCTCTTGAGCAGTTTCCGTCAATAAGAGCGAAATCCGCAGGAACGGGCAGCGCCTCAACGGCTCTCCTCATAGCAAGCATAGATGCGTTTAGAATGTTTATCTCGTCAATTTCCTCGGGGCTCGCCTCGCATATAGCGTAAGCTATCGCTTTTTCACAAATTATATCAAAAAGGGCCTCGCGCTTTTTCTCCGAGAGCTTCTTTGAGTCGTTAAGCCCCTCAATTTCTATATCACGGGGCAGAATAACCGCCGCCGCAACGACAGGACCGCACAAGGGACCCCTGCCAGCCTCGTCGCAGCCGCAGACTGCGGTATAGCCAAGCTTGTATTTTTCGTTTTCAAAATCAAAATTAGGCATATCAAAACAGCTTTCGTTAAAATAAAAATGTATTTATCGGCTGAAGTCAATCTTAAAGCATTAACTTTGGTGGAAATCCAAGACTTTTGAAAGAATTAACAAGGAGGGGTTATTCCACCCTGTCAGAGGGAAGCTCTAAGGAAATCCGCCCGATAACAGCGCCTCTGAATTCGTCAAGAAGCATATCAGCGCATCTTGCTGAGTTTATAATGCCTCCCGACATAAGAAGTCCTCGTCTTCTTGCTACAAGCTCGAATAAATCGTAGCCGTCAAGTCCATCGGCGACATCTTCGGTAAGCTTGTACCTTGATAAAAATTTGTCCCTTGCGATACCCATAAGCCTTTGGCAAAGAATCATTGCCAACTCTTCCGTATCCAAAATTTTATCCTTTATAGCCCCCGTAAGAGCCAGATTTTCGCCAACTGTTTCGTCCTCGAATTTCGGCCATAAAACACCCGGCATATCAAGAAGAGTAATGCCTATATCCGTGGTAACCCACTGCTTGTCTACGGTAACGCCGGGGCGGTCCTCAACCTTAGCCCGTCTTGAGCCTGCAAGCTTGTTGATAAGGGAGGATTTTCCAACGTTGGGAATTCCGACAATCATAGCCTTTATAGCTCTTCCGGACATTCCTTTTTCATTATATCTTGATATTTTATCGGCAAGAGTACGAGCTATTGCGTCCTTAAGCTCGGATAACCCTTGACCGCTTTGGGAGTCTATCAGCACCGCAGTCTTCCCGCACCTCTCAAGCTCCTTTACCCAGAGCCTGTTTATATCGGGGTCCGCAAGAGATGCCTTGGTAAGCACCGTGATGTGAGGCTTGTCGCCTATCATATTTTCAATTTCGGGGTTTTTGGAGCTGTAAGGTATTCTTGCGTCGAGAAGCTCTAAAACAAGGTCAACCTCGGATAAGCATTCCTTTATCATACGGCGGGTTTTTGCCATATGCCCAGGGAACCACTGTATAGATTTTTGTGCCATTTTATAAATTCCTTTTGTTAATCAACAGTGCCGAATTTGTCGAAGGGATAGAAGCGTATAAGCACTCGCCCTATAATACTGTCGGTAGCAACGGTGCCGAAAATTCTTGAGTCGGTAGAGTTGTTTCTGTGGTCGCCCATAACGAAAACCTCCCCTTCGGGAACTGTCACGTCAAGGGTCTGGTCCATCATAAGATCGTCAATAAAAACGTAGTCCTCCGGAAGCTCTTCACCGTTACGCGTCACCCGACCGTCTCTATCTATTTCTATATGGTCGCCGCCAATCCCGATAATTCTCTTGATTATCGGCTTTCTTAAGTTAGTGGAGTAGTCCTCGCAAACGACTATATCGCCCCTCTCGGGAGTATAGAA
>JAEIGA010013485.1_pt1 | contig 12439 bp, 21 predicted proteins | sample 9270691 | NCBI WGS metagenome assembly JAEIGA01 (sample SAMN17057246, study PRJNA624740) | gut metagenome | biome: biome; isolation source: fecal sample | host: Bos grunniens | place: China: Xizang | collected 2019
CAAAATCCCCGCCACCGTCGTTTTCGTCTATATCATCATCCGAAAAACAATTAGGGCCAGCGTTTTCATCTGTCATAGCAAGCAAATCTGGATTCTCTACTAATAACTTATCTACAAAAGCTAACTTTGCCAAATCCTTTTCCCTATCACATCTAAAAGCGTTACCTCTAATCTCTATATTACATATTTCTGTCCTTGTAAATAGAATGAGGCTCACTCCTGAAATAAAAAATGTTACAGTTAAAAAACAAAGTCTAAGGAGTGCTATGAGAGCACTCGAAATTGTTCCCCACATATCCTGAAGTTTTTCTAAAAAATTCTCTTCCACTTTCATGCTTCTTTCCATTCTGTACATGGTTAAAATCTAATTTAATTTTATCACTTAAGAAAGAAGCAGTCAAATTAACTATAAATACTTTTATCTACAATTATTAAGAACATCTCAACAAAATCAAGTTTTTTATACTTTAATCTAAATAAGTAATAAGAAACACTACTCTCCCACGGCTTACACGAAAGTGACCGTAAAGAATGTAAGCACTTTACTTTACTTCTCATCATATCACCTACAAAAACTTCCACTACAATAAATTTTATAAAAAGAAATTATATGCTTCCTTTCTCCTGTGATCCTTTCCATAATTACTCCATCCCAACTCCATGGAGAATGAAAAGGTCTCCGATAATACTTATTCATACTAAGAGGGTTTAAGAACTTAGTTGTAGTAATACAAATTCTTTCTCTTCTTGTAAAAATTCTGCTTTTCATTTATATAAACTTCTACTCCTACATGTACAAAATATCTTATCATAACTTAAACCCCTATTTCGCATTTTCCTACAATAAGAAAGGTTGAAATATTCCCACTCTTTAGAATTTTCATCAATACTGCAAACATACTGACCTGAGTCAACAACTAAAAACTGACTATCATTTTTTAATACCATCAAATACTTCTGTCTATTGCCTACAAAATAAGTTAAACCTAAATACTCTTGCGGCTCTCGCTCTGAAAGAACAGAAAGTAAATCCAATCTAACACTACAAAAGTGCTGCATCCAATAAAAACTCCTCACTTGTACCTCTTTCCTTCTTTCACAGAAAAGCATACGCTCTCATCCTTTACACCTTTTAATACCCACGTTTTGTACAAAAAATAATTGTACTTACATAAATCTCCTATATCTAAGTGCTTAATAAAATTTCCATTATCATCAATTAATCTATAGGCAGGCACAAACCCTGAACCGTGTAAAATATCAATACAAACTATTTTAAAACTTGGAGTTCTGCTGAAACGTAAAAGCACTGAAGAAGGGTTGAAATAACGAAACTGCTGTAAAAGATAACTACTCTTCATTTGTAAATCCTATCTGATAAATAAACACTTTTTAACCTACCTTTGTGAAACGCACTATCAAGAAAATCTTTCAAAGTAATTTGCAAAAAAGGAACTAATGAAGGAACATTTTTTAGCTTTTTTCGTCTTCTTATAAATGACTCTAATGCAGTAGTTACTGTTATCACAAGAAGACATCCTCCATTATCAAACTCCTCTTCTACATATTCTATATAACTTTTCATCTATAAGCCACCTCACGTAATTTAACCTCAAGCTTCCCATCCTTATGAGCTATGTAATACAAAAGGTTTTCAATAGAAACAAAATAAGAAAAATGAGCTGGTGAGCTAACCCACTCCTGTAAACCAAAATGAAAAACCCAGTTCACTTTAACTTCTGTTCTTAAGTATAAAATTAAACTCCTCACTTACACTTCACCTGCCATTTTAATTACATCTTCTAAAGTCATAAATATATAATTAACTTTACCCATTTTAAAATCATAACAACCCTTTGTAAACCCAGAAGAAGCTATAAATATTGCCTCATCTGCATCAAAGTGATACATGCAACCCCATAAAGCTCTAACAGGTTCTGGTGAAACCTGCTCCTTGTAGTGCTTACATTGCACTACAGTCTTAATTCCATTCTTATATAAAAATATATCTACTCCACCATCACCACTTCCTTTAGTTACTTTTGCTTTATAACCATGAGCTCTGAAAACTTTAGCTACTTCTTCTTCAAATTCCCAACCATCAAATTGCCACCAATACTCCTCTTTCTGCCACATCATTCTATTATAAGCTTTATTCTTAGGTTCTAAAATCATAAACCACCATAAACAAAAAATAGAAGTTGATAAAATTACATAAAACACAAACAAAGGAAAGTTATTAACTAATCTGCACGGAACAAGAATAACAAAGTCAAATATTATTAAGGAAATTACAGAAAGGACTCCAGTACCCAGCATATTAAATTTCTTTAAATCTTTTATAAAATTCTTACAAACAGGAATAATTAGGTCTAAAATCAATTTAAATAAAAAACCAAATAAATTAAACAAGTTCTTCTGTCTTCTTTTATCTGTATAAATTTTAACTTTTTTCATTTCTTCTTCCTGCTTTCTTTGTAGTTGCTACTATGTGTTGCTTTTCCAACTTGTTAAAAAAATTTCTACACCTCTTCTTCCTTCCTTATCTTTCCCTTCTCTAAATCTATGATATAGAATTAAATTATCTCTTAAAGGGACTTTCTTATCTGGCATCCATACATCATGAGATAAACAAGCAATATTTATGTAGTCATCATGAACCACAGACCTCCACAAGGGAACTCTATTTACCTTGAAGAACCATAGCTCTGTATCCCAAGTATAGAGTTCGAGGCAAGGTTCATTAATATCCTTATATGTTAATTTTAAAACATTATAAAAAGTTCTCATTTATAAAGCTTGCCCTCATGTTTTACCCAATAAAAAGTACCTGTTCGTGTCATTTGCACACCTCCTACTTTTATACGCTCCGATCCAATGCACACGATAGGAAGAACAGCGGAAAGCAATTTTTTAGAGGGGAGTCCTATATCTACAGTAGCGAAAAAGCTCCCAGCCCTGCACCTTTTATGTAAAATACACGTGGACTTCATCTATACAATGGCCTCCCGTATCTCACCCAACAAAATCTACCTTTCGGATCTTCTTTAAATTTAAATTTAAAATCAAATTTTAAAAACCTCTTATGTACTATTCTCATATTTAATCTTTTACAACATGAAAACGCTAATAAAGGTATTGCTATGTCGAAGTCACCTAAAATTAAATAACAAGTTTTCATTTATATATTCTCTTTCTTTTCCATAAGCTCATGTAGAAAGGTGGATAATTCTCCAAAAAATATATACTTACTCTTCATTCTTCAAGAATTCCTTAAGCTTAGTTATACGAGGTCTGTAACTATTATTTTGTATGCACTTATCAACTAAATAAGGTTTTGTTAATACATACACTTTCTTCTTACCCCTGCTTACAGCAGTATAAAGAAGCCTTCTTATAAGCAAAAAATCATTTACGGAAGTATCATCAAGAATAACAAATACTACCTTATATTCAGAACCTTGACTTGCATGAACCGTAGACACATAGGATAAAGTAACTTCAGCTATATCTTCTTTGTTATACCAAATTGTCTTATTTCCGTAATCTACCATGAGCTCTTCCAAATCAGAATCGTAGGTTATAATAGTACCTGTTTCACCGTTATACACATCCTTCTTATAATTATTCTGCGTATGTCTTACCTTATCTCCCATCTTATAGGGCTCTATTGTAAGCTTACCCTCAGCATTGTAATTTTCTTGAATAAATTTATTCAAGTTATCCATGCCTAATTCACCTTTTTTATAAGGAGTTATAACTTGCACTTCATTCAAGCCGTTTTCTTTAACTTCTTCTACATATTTCTTGTAAAAGAAATCTCGTAACTCTTGTCCTTCACCAAATTCCTCATAATGAAAATCTGGAAATTCACACGGATCAAATACCTCACCATTATTTATCTGAGAGCAAAAATCAATAATTTTACTATCTTCCTTCTGTCTCATTACATCTGTAAGTTGCGAAACATGTACTTGCTTAGAATCTATAAGGTCTCCTAGCACGTTCCCTGCTTGTACTGAAGGAAGCTGGTTATTATCACCTATGAGCAAAACTCTTGAGGTTAAGTTAGTTCCTAAAAGGAGGTAGTTAAACAAGATGATATCTACCATACTAGCTTCATCTATAATAAGTACAGAATCTTCAGCGTAGGCCTTTTTTGGCTTATAATCTGTATCTTTCTGCATACCCAAAAACTTATGTATAGTTAAAGCATCAGAGGTTCCTACACATTCTTCAAGTCTTCTGCAAGCTTTTGCAGTCGCAGAAAGGTGTGCCACGTTGAAGCCACTTCTTCTATAAACACGACTCAAAGCCTTAGTAATGCTACTCTTACCAGAATTATGCACAACAATACCATTAGCCACAAAGTTATGGTTTTTATAGCAACAAATGTCGTAAGTATCTTCTTCACCTAAAAATTCCACAGACACTACCCTTGAGTACTCTGGAACACCATGACCAAAATGGTTATATGAATTTTTTGCATGCTCTTTATGATGCTCCGTATGTTTTAGTACCATTAAGTTCTCTAACTTATTGTTGTAATGGTTTCCATCAATGTGATGAACACAATAAACAGAAGGATCAACAAACTTTAAAGAATTTTTTACCTTTGTTGTTTGAACAAATTCATCTAATGAAAGGTTGTTTAAATTAGCCTCATACAATGCTCTATGTATTTCTATTCTATAACAAGGGGATTTTTCCCTTCTACTTGAATGGTCAACAGCGTAGGGATGAAACTTACCAACAGTAACCAATTTATCCACAACCTTACTACTTTTCTTTCTTATACTTTTAGTTTTATGCCTACTTATGTTATCAACCATAATTAAGTCATCTGTAGTTAAATTCCTTAACTCCTTAAATCCTTCTTTAGTCATAATTTCATGTGTAGCTGTTGCCTTAAGAAACTTGCCATCCTCTAAAGTTAATTTATATACTGGTTTTACTCCGCTATAAACAATATTTTCTACTTCATTTAAACGTATTAAATTTTCATCGTCAATGTAACTACGAACATAAGTCTTTACATCACGACGAAATCCATGCGAACCTCTAATAGGAATACCATTATAGGATTTATAGAGTAACTGGAGTTCACGTTTCTTCCCCAACTTGGCTCTAGAATAACTGATTAGCATATCCCCAGTCAAACAACCAGCTGGGCCCGTAAGTACACTCACATTATGCTGTAAACATTCATGGACAGCTTTCTTTTGTTGCTCATTTAATTCAAACGGAAAATTATGTATTTCCTCATCAACTACATCCTCTCTTATCTTATCCCCAAGTAAGCCGTATTTATTTAAAGCCTGTATTTTTTCAGCTATGCTCTTTTCTATATCTACATAAGGTTTATAATACACATACCCAGTTTCCATACCTGTAATAGCACCTTCACTAAGCACTAACTTACCTGCTGTAGATAAATTAAAAGCTGTGCTTTCATACTCATTATTTTCACCTGTTAAATTTAAAGTAGTATAAAATTTACTCTTTAAAGAAGAAGACTTGCAACCAGTTGAACCTTCTAACATAGCTAGGTTTTTAAGTACCCAAAGTAAGCCTGTTTCAAGTCTTACTGTAGCTGTAGGATTTCCACCACCTTTAAGAAATATCTCATCTATTTGTTTAAAAGAAATATTATTAGTAAGTTCAAGCACTTTGTACGGATCCGTCATAATCGTAGTTAAGGCATCTTCGCCTAACTCCTCATCTAATTTATTAATAAGAGAATAGTGTAACCCTAAATTAGAACAGTAGTCAATAAGAGGTCTCATTCTTAAGTACTGCCCCACGCTTTCAGTAACTTTATCTACTGTTTTTCTACCTATACCATTAATAGTAATAAGCTTCTCTGGAGTTGTAAGAACCGTATCTATAGACTTATCCTTATAAACCTCGTATATCTTTTTTGCATTTTGTACGCTAATTCCTTTAATCAAAGACTTAGCAAGAAAATTTACTACGCCTTCTTTAGACTTACTATCTTGTATTACTTGAAGAGAACGCACTTGTATAGCTTTTCCGTATTTGCTCTCTACTATATCTCCAGATACTTCAACCTCTGCGTCCTCATACACTCCTATAAAATTTCCTGTTATAGACACGTTCCCATACTTATTAAATAAACACTGCTGCTTCTCTGGCAAATCTTCTACAGGAGTTGTAGCCAGAACTCCCCATTGACTTTCCTTGTTATAAAAAATAATTCTATCTACTATAAAATGCTTTTTTTCCACATCAAACATGTAACTTCTTCCTTTTGTTTAACTCTATTTACATGACTAATTGTAGCATAAAAAGAAAATTATTGCAAGGTTATCTGTATATACTTGAAACTAAATAAAATACTAAAACTGTGGCTATCTCATTAGCACTAACTTTCACATTAAAAATACCACCGTCAGACCTCTTAGTTAAGAAAACTTCATTACCTTCATTATCCGTTTTCCAATAATCACAATAAACCTTAGACCTCATTTACTCCAACCTTCAAATAAAATAGAAATAATTTCATCACCATTTCTAAGAATAGAACGTAAACCACAAGGTATTCCATTAAATGAAAAATACACTCTATTATCACCTCTATAAATATATCTAACCCATTTCATACCTTTTCCCAAACAATATTTTTTAGGTTGCCCTTTTTTATTATAAACATAAGGCATTCCATTTTTTACTCCCTGCAATACAATCTTACTCCTCATACTGTCACCTATAACAAATACTATGAGATATAGGGAACACGAGCAATAAAACTCTATAACCAGCCCCTATAGTTACAGAATAAAGACTATTATCAGATCTCCTATCTATCGTAGTTATACCTACATGAGAATAGACTGTTTTCAAATCAAGACAAAAAATTTTAGACCTCATAAGCTACCTATAAATTCTATAACCATCATCGAGCAGAAAAAGAAAAGAATTTTTTAACTTTGAATATCTACCTACAATTTTATAATAAGACTTCTTAATCTGCAAATACCAACCTGTTTCTTCAGAAAGTTCACTGTCTTCTATAATTTCTTTTACAACAAAACCGTTATCTTCTATATTAAAACTAACCCATCTCTTTTGTCTATCTAGGTATAAAGTTATCTCTTGCTGTAAGAGCAAATGTCTATACATAAAATGACAATGCTCCTTGTTCTCATCTATCTTATAATATTGTAAAAAAGTCTTCATTTATTTATAAATATTCTCTACTTTTTGTATAAGTCCTACTATATAAGTCTTCGTCCTTATATATTTTCCGTGTACAATTCTTGTTCTAAGCACAACACCGAAAGAAGAAAATGTTTCTCTTTCTTCAATAACATACCCATCAATTAGTCTGCACCTTATATGATCTTTCTCTCCAGGAAAATGAAGGTATGTTATACCATTATTATGAATTAAGTGCTCATAATACCCATAACCACTCTCATCTCTATCAAATCTAAAAGTTGTTATCAAAGTTTTCATAAAAAAAGTATAACACATGTTTAAATAAAAGTGCAAGGTTACTTTACAAAAGTGTTAAAATCTACAATTTTGTAAAATGAAATCACCAACGAGCTACGTGCTCTCTCCAATAAGACTCTTCGTAAACTCTATTTAAATCTAGCTCAAAAACTTTACCAATCCACTTATAAATAAACCAATTCAAATTACAAGCTACTCCTGCCCTTATTATTAATCTACTTATTAAAGGAACTCCAGAAGAAACCATGCACTCATAAAAAATATTATTAGCTCTAAACTTTCCTATCTTTTCTTTCGCTAAAAACTCTACAGGGACATCTTCACATACCCACATTTTATTCTTTTCTGAATATCTCAAAAATCCTTTTTCCTTAAGCTCTTCCTCTGTTAAAGTTACAACAAGAGCATTATGAGTGTAGCAAAATTCATCGTGCACATGAGAGTCTCTTGTATCAAAATCTACAGGAGAACCAGCAAGCCAACAAAGGAATAAAGGAATTGTATAATTATCAGAATACATATTACGAGGAGCCATGTATATTTTTCCGTCATTAGCTTTAAATAATTCATTATCAAGTAACTTCCAAGTGCGACTCTTGTCAGTCTGCTGCAATCTGGCTTTACCTGTCAAAAATTTACACATTTATAAACTCCGATTAATTATCTTCTAAAACAGCTGGAATTTCTACATCCAACCTACGATGAAGAGACTTAACAGACTGCGTAAGGACAGCAACTTTCATTTTTAAATTATTGCTCTCTTTTTGCTCAAGCTCAAGCCTTTTTATGTCCTCACGTGTTTCTGCATTGCTCATATTAATTAAATCCTTAAGATGGTTTACCTCTCTACTCAAAGAGTCTGACTGGTGAACTTTATTCTCATTTATCATTTCTTTCATATCAGACATATTTTTTGTTATCATGTGCTTCATATCTTCTTGATATTCATGCATCATTGTCTTTATTGCTTCTATATCTTCTTGGTTTCTTTTGGCGTTCTCTTTGATCTGACCTACAAGTACTGCTGCTCCTATTATAGCAATCAGAAGAGCTACACCACCCTCTAAAACCCCTGAAACTACCATTACTTTCTACTCCTAAATATTTTATTAAACAACTTCTTTAAATACCCAAAACCTCTAATCAAAAATTTTTGGTATTTCTTATAGTCAGAATAGGATAATATTAAACGGTTTTTTAGACTCAAACAAAAGTCATTAAAATCTCTATCTGATAACCCAAATCTCTTTTTAACAGCTTCTTTATTTTTTTCTATGTAAGTCATAAGAATACTGTATTCAAGTAACTTCTTTACCTTATATCTCTTGTCGTTATAAATTCTTTTAAAATTATAATACTTAGGAATCGTAAATGCTAACTCTTTAGGTTTCTCACCAAGTACAACTAATACACACATTAGACAATCTTCTAAAAGAAAATTGTACCTTGTATTTGCTTTCACTTCATGCTGTGGATAAAAGTCCAGTACAGATATAGCCACCTTAATTAAACTCCAAAATTATCTGTTTTAAAATTTAATTAAAGTAAAGTATAAAAATGAAAAACTACACTACATCACAATAGGAGAGTGAAAAATACTCCTTACCGTTCTTTCCCCATTTTGTAGAACCGTTTGTTTCAATAGCCCACACAGTAAGAATTTCACCCTTCTTTGCCACTCTTATCTTAGGGAAAGTAACAGCAGGGCCACTTCTTATATTTAAATCTTGCTTAGTTTTTACCTTATAAGGTAAAGAACTTCCAGAATTTTCAACTTTTTCTTCTACAGGAGTAAAAAACAATTCTCTTTCAGCTTTTCTTCTTTTAGTTAAACCAGCTAAAACTTTACCTCCTGCCTTGTTATAAAGCAAAAGTGCATTTCCTATCTGCTCATTTGTTCTATTTCTACATAAAGACCTTAGAGAAGCTGGGCCACAATTAAAGCAAAATGAAACTAAGGCACTATACTGGTTTTCATTAAAATCTCTGTGAAGACTGTTTACATAGTTTTCGTATTTTACTAAGTCCTTAACTAACTGCTCATCTGCCTGTTTCTGCGTCCACACAGTACCAGCAGGAACTCCGTAATGGCCCCAACCTATAGTAAATTCCTTTTCAGTAGAAACTGGCTTATAGGCTTTAAGTTTACAGCCCTCAAAATTTTTTACAACTTTAAGTCCTGCTTCATTTATGTGCATAGATTATATACCTAGTTTCTTACTTAATTTTTCAAGCAAATCTTCTTCGTTATCTTCACACATAGCCGCACATTGGTTACTGTAACCTGCTACTGTAGCTGCTACTTTATCATAATCTATCTTCGCCAATTCAGTTTTAGCTCTATCTACAGCTCTCTCTGCACAACCTTCACAATCTTCTTTCTTAAAATTTTCAGCTTCGTTTAAGGCACCTTGAGTTAATTGTCTGAAAATTAAGCCAGACATTTTATCCATGTGCTCACCTATACTGTCAAGAAGAGAATTAGCACCTCTTGTAGGAGCTTCTATACCTTTTATAATTTCTCTTACTTTATCCACAAAAGCCTTTAAAATCATGAAATTAATCATATCTACAGGCATCACATCTGGAGCCACGAGAGCTGCTATTCTAAAATATTCTTTACTTGCTAAAGGGACAATTCCTGTGCCTAAAAATACATTTTCTTTTATATCGTCTATAAACCCATCAATATCTTCTTCTACTAAATCTGCAAAAATATGTTTAGCATAAAAGCTTGGGCCTTTTGCCGTATAATGTATGTCTTTAGCAAAGCCTTGTATTACCATCAATAAAACTATAAGTATATTAAATTGAAGCATGTTAAATTCCTTCTTTCTTTCATATAATTTAATTTTGCTCTTCTAATACAGCTACATATCTTATCTTTTGCCTTACATAGGGAATAAAAGTCAAATTATTCTCAAAGTCAAATTTTACTTCCAAAGCTTTTAGAGTAGGATAAACATATCTATTTATAAAATTAACAAACTTACTAAAGAAGTCAACGTTTAACTTTGTTATATCTATATTAGTCTTTATTATAAAAGTATCCTCGTCTTCTGTAATAACAGGAAATTGTTCAAACCACTGTGTTATCTCTGAATTTTTTATGTCTAAAGAAACAGGCAATAAATCTATACTTCCATTAAAAGAGTTTTTTGGAGTTCCTTTAGAGTTATCAACACCCATATAAAGTCTACCCCCGTGTATATCAAGAGAAGTAGTTGATGAAACTATAATAGCATCTCTGTATCTTACACCATCTGTAGATAACTTTAAAGTATATGAGCTACCGTCATATACTAATTTTAAATAATAATTAGTGGAAGGTTCTAGTACAATTGTACTTAAGTCACTATTAACTATATTCCAAGAAGTTCTATCTGAACCTAAGTTTAAAACCAATGTACTGTCAGAACTTATACCTATATATAAACCATAATCATTAGAGGAAAGAATACATTGTTCAGTAGAAAGAGAATCAGGAGTTCTTATTTTTAAAGTTATTTCAAAAGGGTTCTGGTCTATTGTAAAATTATTGTACTGAATATAATCAGAAGCGGAAAAATTACTTACTTCTTTTGTATCATAATTAATATCAGGATTTCCTATTACCAAAAAAACCATATCATTATTAGTTTTTCTCAGTAAATTCAAAACTACTTCTATACCAATCTTTGTGCCCTTTAACTGATGAATAAGAACTAACAAATACACTAAGAGTCTTACACTGTCCTCATCGTTACCTAATAGTGCCCTTACATACCCATAACCGCTCTCATCTATAATTTCTTCTATTGCTTCAATAGGAAGAGTAGGAGTATTCTTATACTTATTAGCCATATCATAGAAAGCATTAGCTAGACCATCAGCCTGAGTATACTCTGTACTTAATATGTAATCCAATAAAGGTATAATTTTTTCACCATATAGAGGTGTTGAACCCCAATACTCTGGTAAAAAATATGAAGTACTATATCCTAAAATACTCATTTAGCCTTCTCTCTAATTCAATATATTAAGTACATGGTCAAATACCATATAACCGTTCCACGGATAAGTTATGTTATCTACATCTTCTATAAGTTTCCATAGAATCTGACCGTCTCTTGTTCCACGCTCTCTTGTTATAAGATAGTCATACCCTAACCCTGTGTCTATTACTTCAGCTGTAACCGTTACCGATGTAACACCATCCTCGGCATTATAGACACTGCTTGATACTGCAAAAGAAGTATAAGCATCTTTATCACCTTCTAAGTAATGGGCTGAAATAATATCATCAGGTCTAAAATAATAAGTTTTATTTCCAGCAACCTTAAAAATATTATCTATTACTTCTACTACAGGATAATTCGTCAACTCAAAACTTACTTTATCATCTGAACCTACGGTACCTGTATAACTTACGCACTCTAACGAATACTCAGATGAAGAAGCTACATTTACCGAAACCCCTAATCTGTAATTAGTCATAGCTTCCCAAGAGGGGTAGTAATCACTTCTTTGTTTTACCACCCATACTATATTACCGTCTGCAATAAATTCACCTATTTTTAAAAGTGAAATATCAGGTTCTTTATAACCACTATTTTTAATTAAATCAATACATTTAAACATATACCCTGGAGCATTTGAATCAAATACGTAATCACCTATACCATATTGAGCATAATTCTGTCTTTCAAAATATATGTCAGAAGGCATACCAGGAAGCTTTTTATAAGCTCTCCATATAATACTTCCATCTTGAGTTTCCATTTCTGTATCTATCTCTTTTATCGGAGTTACAGGGATGTTCCAAGAGGGAGTACTGCTTCCAGTCATACCTAAAATCTTAGCTGCTATATAATCTTGCTCTTCTCCTTTTTCCTCGTCTTTGTAATGAAGAATATAGCCAACTTGATAATTTTTATTAGCTTCTCTATCATTAATTACATGACCTACTCTTGCATATTTA
>JAEIGA010013486.1_pt1 | contig 12439 bp, 10 predicted proteins | sample 9270691 | NCBI WGS metagenome assembly JAEIGA01 (sample SAMN17057246, study PRJNA624740) | gut metagenome | biome: biome; isolation source: fecal sample | host: Bos grunniens | place: China: Xizang | collected 2019
AAACAGTAGTAAATTAAAAATCATTCCTCTTGGTGGTCTTGAGCAGATTGGAATGAATATTACTGTCTTTGAATACGAAGACAGTATCGTGATCGTAGACTGTGGTCTGGCTTTCCCAGAAGATGATATGTTGGGGATTGATTTAGTAATTCCAGATATCACATATTTAAAAGATAACTACGACAAAATTAAAGGATTTGTGATTACACATGGTCATGAGGACCATATTGGTGCACTGCCTTACGTTTTGCGTGAAATCAATGTGCCGATTTACGCAACCAAATTGACAATTGGTTTGATTGACAATAAGTTAAAAGAACACAATTTGCTGCGTACAACAAAGAGAAAAATTATCAAACATGGACAGTCTATTAACTTAGGCTGTTTCAGAATCGAATTTATTAAAACAAATCACAGTATTGCAGATGCATCCGCGCTTGCTATTTATTCACCAGCGGGTATTGTTGTGCATACGGGTGACTTTAAAGTTGACTATACACCAGTGTTCGGTGATGCTATTGATTTGCAGAGATTTGCAGAGATTGGTAAAAAAGGTGTATTGGCATTGATGTGCGATAGTACCAATGCAGAACGTAAAGGATTTACGATGTCTGAAAGGACAGTTGGAAAAACATTCGATAACTTATTTGCAGAGCATAAAGATACGAGAATTATTATTGCTACATTTGCGTCGAACGTTGACCGCGTGCAGCAGATTATTAACTCCGCTTATAAGTTTGGAAGAAAAGTAGTTGTAGAAGGCCGTAGTATGGTTAATGTTATTACGACTGCTGCTGAATTGGGCTATTTGAATATTCCAGAACATACGTTGATTGACATTGATGAGATGAAAAATTATCCTGCGGAACAGATGGTATTGATTACTACGGGAAGTCAGGGAGAATCCATGGCAGCTTTGTCTCGTATGGCAAGTAATATTCACAAAAAGGTTGTAATTAATCCTGGAGATACGATTATTTTTAGTTCTAATCCAATTCCTGGAAATGAAAAAGCCGTATCGAAGGTTATTAATGAATTGTCTGCAAAAGGTGCAGATGTTATCTTCCAGGATGTGCATGTATCGGGACATGCCTGTCAGGAAGAAATTAAATTGATGTATGCTTTGGTAAGACCAAAATATGCAATTCCAGTGCATGGAGAATATCGTCATTTGAAAGCACAGGCGGCTTTGGCAGAGAGCCTGGGCGTAGAAAAACAGAACATTTTCATCATGGCAACGGGAGATGTCATGGAAATGGATGAAGAATCCGCAGAAGTTACAGGCAAAGTACAAACAGGTGCAATTTTGGTAGATGGACTTGGTGTTGGAGATGTTGGAAATATCGTATTGCGTGATCGTCAGCATCTTGCAGAAGATGGTATTATGATTGTTGTGCTTACATTAGAAAAATACACCAATCAGTTACTCGCAGGTCCAGATATTGTATCTCGTGGTTTTGTCTATGTAAGAGAATCTGAGGATTTGATGGGTCAGGCAAAGAGTGTGGTAGAAGATGCGATTGACGCTTGCATTGACCGAAGAATTTCAGATTGGGGAAAGATGAAAGGTGCAATCAAAGATTCTTTGGGTGATTTCCTGTGGAAACGCACAAAGAGAAAACCAATGATTTTACCAATCATTATGGAGGCTTAATCATTTATGGATAAGATACAGCGATGTGTGGAAACTCTGATTGAAGAAATTCGTCAAGGAGAAACATATCAAAGATATATTTGTTGTGAAAAGAAATTGCATGAACACCCAGAACTTTTAAAACAGATTGATGAGATGCGTACGGCTGCGTATCGCCTGCATAATGGCGAAGGCAATGGCGACATTTACGTACAGATTGAGCAATACGAGCAAAAGTTTGGTGAATATCGTAAAAATCCGCTAGTCAATGAATTTTTAGAGGCGGAGCTTGATGTCTGCAAGATGATGCAGAAGATTGGAACACGTATTCAGGGTGGAGTTGCAATTCGCATTCCGAAAGTGTAATACAAGACAAAAGATAACCCAAAATAACAAAAAGATATGGATAGGTAAGTAATATGGCTAAGAAAAGAAATTCTGCATATCAGTCCGTATTAGCTACAATACAGGGATTTGTCCGACTTTTGATGTATGTTTTAGTTGCTTTGGTAATTATTTATGCGGGAAAAGTAGCTTATAAATTTGGTTATATGGTATTTGATACCACACCTTTGGCAGAGTCAGAGGATGATGCAATGTACGTTACCGTACAGATTCATGAAGGCGATAGCATGTACCAGATTGGCGAAACACTCGCTAGTAAAGGATTATTTGAAAATGCAGCGGTATTCTGGGTGCAGGAGATGTTAACAGAGTACGAAGGAGAAATTCAGCCAGGAACATATTTTCTGAATACAAGTCAGACATTAGAAGAAATATTTGCGGTATTGACAGGTGCTGATACCGAAGGACAGCCTGTACAAGAGGATACAGACGAGGAGACACAAGAATGATTGTCGATGAGAGAATGACAGTGTACATCAATTCCCTTGATGAAGGTCATACTGAGTTTTTAGAGCAGTTAGAACGTCAGGCGAAGAAAGATGATGTACCGATTATACGCAGGGAAATGCAAAGTTTTATGAAATTTTTGATGGCGGCTCATAGACCAAAACGTATTTTAGAGGTAGGAACTGCGATAGGATTTTCAGCTTTGCTTATGTGTGAATATAATCCTGTTTCCTGTGAGATTGTGACCATCGAAAATTATGAGAAAAGAATCCCGATTGCTCTTGAAAATTTCAAGAAGGCAGGAAAGGAAGAACAAATTCACTTGATAGCAGGCGATGCCGCTGAAGTGCTTAAGACGTTAGAAGAACCATTCGATTTTATTTTTATGGATGCAGCGAAGGGACAATATCTTCGTTTTCTTCCAGAGGTATTGCGTCTTTTAAAAAATGGTGGTATCCTTGTGTCCGATAATGTATTGCAGGAAGGCGATTTGATTGAATCGCATTTTGCAGTAGAACGCAGAAATCGAACCATTCACAAAAGAATGCGAGAGTATCTGTATGAATTAAAACATAACGATGCACTGGTGACATCTTTGATTCCGTTAGGAGATGGAGTTGCCATCAGTACCAAGCGTTAAGATGAGGAGATAGAAACATGAGGATTCCAGAGTTACTTGTTCCAGCCAGCAGTCTGGAAGTTTTAAAAGTAGCAGTTATTTTTGGCGCGGATGCAGTATATATCGGCGGCGAAGCTTTTGGGTTACGCGCAAAAGCAAAAAACTTTTCATTGGAAGAAATGAAAGAAGGAATTGAGTTTGCTCATGAACATGGTGTGAAAGTATATGTGACTGCCAATATTTTGGCGCACAATCAGGATTTGGAAGGCGTTCGCAAATATTTTGAAGAATTGAAAGAAATCAAACCAGATGCGTTGATTATTTCTGACCCAGGTATTTATGCGATTGCAAAAGAAGTTTGTCCAGAGATTGAACGTCACATTAGTACACAGGCAAACAATACCAATTATGGAACATTTTTATTCTGGCATCAGATGGGAGCCGCTCGCGTGGTAACTGCCAGAGAATTGTCTTTAAAAGAAATTAGAGAAATCAGAGACCGTATTCCAGAAGAAATGGAAATTGAAACCTTTATCCATGGGGCAATGTGTATTTCTTATTCTGGAAGATGCCTGCTTAGCAACTACCTGACAGGCAGAGATTCCAATCAGGGTGCGTGTACACATCCTTGCAGATGGAAATATGCGGTTATGGAAGAGAGCCGTCCAGGAGAGTACTTCCCTGTTTTTGAAAATGAAAGAGGAACTTTCATTTTTAACTCTAAGGACTTGTGTATGATTGAACATATTCCTGATATGATTGAGGCTGGTATTGACAGCTTTAAGATTGAAGGACGTATGAAAACAGCACTTTATGTCGCTACGGTTGCAAGAACCTACCGTAAGGCGATTGATGACTATTTAAAAGACCCAGCACTGTATCAGGCAAATATGTCCTGGTATCAGAATCAGATTTCAAACTGTACGTATCGTCAGTTTACAACAGGATTCTTCTATGGAAAACCAACCAAGGAAGCACAGATTTACGATAGCAATACCTACATCAAAGAATATACCTACCTTGGTATTGTAGGTGAAAAGAACGAAGCAGGATGCTATCAGATTTCTCAGAGAAATAAGTTTTCTGTTGGAGAAACCATTGAGGTTATGAAACCAAATGGAGATAACATTGAAGTAACTGTTAAAAGTATTCAGGATGCGGAGGGCAATTTCATGGAAAGTGCTCCACATCCAAAACAGATTTTGTATATTGATCTGGGTATTGAACTGGATCAGTATGATATTTTACGTAGACAGGAACCTGTTACGGAGTTTTGATATAGCATTTTTTTCAATGCGGGAGACGTAGGAACGGCTGATTTTTAGCCGTTTCGCGATTACCCGTTGTGTCTGTTCGGGCTTTCCGAATAAACCATATCGATATTCTATTACTTCACATTCAAGCGGTGTGAGCATTTCTTTGATAAAACGATGGAGTCTTTGGACATCATCTTTGAGTATGCAGGAATCTGCAATATCTATATCTTCCCCTTCGGCAAGATCCAACAAAAGAATTTCGTTGCCCTCTTTATCTGTACCAATTGGTTCATATAAGGATATTTCGCGTGTAATTTTTTTTCTGTTGCGAAGCATCATCAACAATTCATTATCAATGCATCGAGCGGCATAGGTGGCAAGTCGGTTTCCTTTTTGTGCATCGTAGGTGGAAACTGCTTTGATTAAACCAATCGTTCCAATGGAAAGCAAATCATCTAATTCTTCTTCAATCCCTTGATATTTTTTGACAATATGCGCTACCAAGCGGAGATTCCGTTCGATTAAAATATCTCGAGCTTTCAAATCGCCCTCATTGTATTTTTGAAGATACTCTCTCTCTTCGTCCAGCGTAAGGGGTTTTTGAAAGGTCTTCACGTTCTATGGTCCTCCTAAGGGGAGTTCTATCTAATTTATGCACAAGCGATTGGTTTTGTGCTTTTCCCAGAAAATAGTTTTCATATCATGATTAGAAAGACGAGGAAAAATTTTATGTATATAAGTATCATATCAGCAACCATTGATGGTTTAAAAGCAAACCTTGTTCAGGTTGAAATCGATGTTAGTTCTGGGCTTCCTGGATTTTTGATGATTGGCAATGTCAATCGGCAGATTCGGGAAGCGCCAGATCGTGTAAAAACGGCATTGCACAATATCCAGATTCATCTTCCTCCAAGGCGTATTACGGTAAATTTAGCTCCAGGAGATATTTTAAAAACAGGAACTGGTTTTGAATTGCCGATTGCGGCAGGTATTTTAGCACTTTTAGACTACATACCACAAAAACGCTTAGAAAATGTATTTTTGGCAGGTGAAATTGGCTTAGATGGTCAAATTAAGGGGGTAAGAGGCATTTTGGAAATGATTCGACTTGCCAAAGAAGTGGGATGTAGCGTGTGTATCGTCCCAAAAGAAAATCTAGAAGAGGCACAGATGATAGAAGGAATTGTGCATATAGGTGTTTCAAGTTTAGAAGAGTTTCTTTTGGTGGCGAAAATGGAGGAATGGAAGGAAGAAGTAGTACATATAAAGAATGTAGAAGGCTTAGAAAGAACCGTTCCTGATTTTGCGGATGTAAAAAGTCAAAGTGCAGCAAAAAGAGCAGCACTTTTGGCAGCCTCAGGTTTTCACAACTTACTGCTTCTTGGTCCCCCTGGTTCTGGAAAAACGATGATTGCGGAACGTATCCCTGGAATTTTACCAGAACTTAGCAAAGACGAGGCATTAGAGCTTGCAGGAATCTATAGCATTGCAGGGTTATTACAGAAGGAAGAACCATATATTTTACAAAGACCATTTCGCTCACCACATCATACCATTTCACCACAAGCCTTAGCAGGAGGTGGTAAAATGCCTGTTCCAGGAGAAATTACACTCGCCCATAGAGGAGTTTTGTTTTTGGATGAATTGCCAGAAATGAAGCGCTCTACCTTAGAAATTTTACGTCAGCCACTTGAGGAGCATAAAATATGGATTTCCAGAGTAGGAGGAAATTATTGTTTTCCATCGGAGTTTCTTTTGGTGGCAGCGATGAATCCCTGTCCTTGTGGATATTATCCGAATCGAAATCGATGCAATTGTGCAGAATATCAGATTCAGCGTTATCTGAATCGAATCAGCCAGCCCCTTTTAGACCGTATGGATTTATGTGCGGAGACCATTCCGCCGTCGTATGAGGAATTTCGTACGCCACAAGTAGACAGGCTTTGGACAAGTTCCACCATGCGGGAACTTACAAAGCAGGCACATGAACTGCAAAAGGAACGTTTTAAGGGAGAAAATTTTCGATTTAACGGTGAAATTCCTGTAGAAAAAATCAGTAAATACTGTGTTACAACCCTAGGCGCTGAAAAAATGCTAGAAGCGGCATTTAAAAATTTGGAACTTACGGGAAGGGCCTGCAATCGAATTTTAAAGGTGGCAAGAACAGTTGCAGATTTAGACGGAGCAGAAGAAATTGAGGAGATTCATATGGCAGAGGCGATTGCGTATCGCAGTATAGATAAAAGATATTGGAAATGAAAGAGGGGAATACATGAAGATTTATAAAAAAGGAAAAGAGGGCTATCCAACGCGTTTGCAGTCGTTCGAGGGGATGCCGCAGGAACTTTATGTGGAAGGGAAACTGCCTAAGGAGGATTCTCCTTCCATAGCGATTGTTGGTGCAAGAAATTGCAGTCACTATGGGGCAAATATGGCTCTTGAGTATGCCAGATTTTTAGGAAAGTCGGGGATACAGGTTATTAGTGGTCTTGCACGAGGAATCGATACCGCTGCTCATGAAGGGGCACTGCAAGTGGGGGCAGATACGTTTGGCGTCTTAGGATGTGGGGTGGATGTCTGCTATCCTGCCTCGAATCGGAGGCTGTTTGAAAAAATAAAAGAACAAGGCGGCATTCTGTCGGAATTTCCGCTTGGAAGTCCTCCATTGGCATATCATTTTCCACAGAGAAATCGTGTGATTAGCGGACTTGCGGATGCGGTATTGATTATCGAAGCGAAAGAAAAAAGCGGTTCCCTAATTACCGCAGATTTTGCCTTAGAACAGGGAAAAACGGTATTTGCACTTCCTGGAAGAGTGGGGGATTTGTTAAGTACAGGCTGTAATCGACTGATTTATCAAGGCGCAATTCCTGCCTGGTGTCCTGAAATGATACTAGAGGAAATGAATTGGCAGCAGGGAGATGGTAAAAAAAGCAATGACACAGCAGAAAAAGAAATTTTGGGACTTGCAAGGGAAGATAATTTGGTGTATAGTTGTCTAAATTTCAACCCTAAAAACATAACAGACCTGCAAGAAGAAACAGGTTTGTCATGTCAGGAATTAATGAAAAGTCTGATAGAATTACAAATTAAGGGGTTAGCGAAAGAAATTTGGAAACAGAATTATATCAGGCGGGAGGAATAAATTGGCAAAATATCTTGTGATTGTGGAATCACCAGCGAAAGTTAAGACAATTAAAAAATTCCTAGGAAAGAATTATGAGGTTGCAGCGTCAAACGGACATGTAATCGATTTGCCGAAAAGTAAGATGGGGATTGATATAGAGAATGATTTTGAACCAAAGTATATTACAATTCGAGGAAAGGGAGATTTGTTAGCAGCACTTCGTAAGTCTGCCAAAAAGGCAGAAATCGTATATCTGGCAACGGACCCTGACCGCGAGGGAGAAGCAATCTCTTGGCATTTGGCACATGCATTGAAGTTAGATGAAAGTAAGATGTGTCGTATTACGTTCAACGAAATTACAAAAAATGCAGTAAAAGAATCCATCAAACAGGCAAGAGGAATTGATTATAATTTGGTCAATGCACAGCAGGCACGTCGTGTATTAGACCGTATGGTAGGATATCAAATTAGTCCGCTTTTATGGAAAAAGATTAAAAGAGGATTGAGTGCAGGACGAGTGCAGTCTGTAGCATTGCGAATTATTTGCGACAGGGAAGAGGAAATTAATGCATTTATCCCAGAAGAATATTGGACCTTAGATGCACAGTTCCAGATTCCAGGAGAGAAAAAGACTTTGACAGCAAAGTTTTATGGCAAAGAAAAACAGAAGATGCATATTTCTTCTAAGGTCGAACTTGACCAGATTGTGAAGGAATTAGAGGGCGTTTCTTACCAAGTTAGAGATGTAAAGAAAAGTGAGAGAACCAAAAAAGCGCCACTTCCATTTACAACCAGTACCTTACAGCAGGAAGCTGCAAAAACTTTGAACTTTTCTACTCAGAAAACCATGCGTTTGGCACAGCAGTTATACGAAGGGGTAGATATCAAAGAACAGGGCACGATTGCGCTGATTTCTTATCTTCGTACAGATTCTACAAGAATATCCGAAGAAGCAGATGCGATGGCTCGTACGTTTATTCAGGAACAGTATGGAGAAGACTACACTGCGGTAAAAGAAGAAGCAAAGAATACAGGCAAGAAAATTCAGGATGCGCATGAAGCGATTCGTCCAACCGATGTCAATCGCATTCCAGCACTTTTGAAGGATTCCTTGTCTCGAGACCAGTTCCGTTTATATCAGTTGATTTGGAAGCGTTTTGTTGCCAGCCGAATGAAACCTGCAATTTATGAGACAACCTCTATCAAAATCTCTGGTGGAGAATATATTTTTACAGTTGCTGCTTCTAAGTTGAAGTTCGATGGTTTTATGTCTGTCTACGTTATGGATGAGGAAGAAAAAACGCAGAACATGACATTGGTAAAAAGCATTGATAAAGATACCAAACTGGAATTTATAGATTTTGAGCAGGAACAGCATTTTACACAGCCACCAGCACATTATACAGAGGCATCTTTGGTAAAAGCATTAGAAGATTTGGGAATCGGACGTCCAAGTACCTATGCGCCAACTATTACTACGATTATCGCCAGACGATATGTGGCAAAAGAACAGAAGAATCTGTATATCACAGAGTTGGGTGAAGTAGTGAATCAAATGATGAAGAAAGCATTTCCAAGTATTGTGGATGTGTATTTTACTGCAACATTGGAAGATTTATTGGATAAAATCGAAGATGGTACGGTAGATTGGAAAGTTGTTATTCGAAACTTCTATCCAGATTTAGAGGAAGCAGTAAATGCTGCGGAAGCAGAATTAGATAAAGTAGAAATTGAAGATGAAGTTACGGATATACTTTGTGAAAACTGTGGAAGAAACCTTGTCATTAAGTATGGTCCATTTGGAAGATTCTTAGCGTGTCCAGGATTTCCAGAGTGCCATAACACCAAGCCATTGTTAGAAAAGATTGGTGTGTCTTGTCCAAAATGTGGAAAAGACATTGTGCTTCGAAAAACCAAAAAAGGGCGTAAGTATTATGGATGTGAGGATAATCCAGAGTGTGATTTTATGTCCTGGGCAAAACCATTAGATGCAAAATGTCCAAAATGTGGTTCCATTATGTTGGAAAAAGGAAATAAGCAGATTTGTTCTGACGAACAATGTGGTTATTTATCTGTAAAAGAATAGAAAAATAAAAAGGTTATTGCATACGAGAAGTTTTGAACAGAAGTTTTGAACAGAAGTTTCTTGATATGTAATAACCTTTCTTATTTTTAGTTGCGCAAAATTTAGAATATTGAAATAAAATAAATAGTCAGAAAACACTGAAAAAATATGAAAATATTATTGAAATTCAAACGATTCCATGATACAATATAAATTAAATATGAAACATGTGATAGTATGAGAAAGGAGTAGGCGATGAGTGTACAATTGCTGGATAAAACCAGAAAAATTAACAAATTGCTGCATAATAACAGCTCAACAAAGGTAGTATTTAATGATATCTGTAAAGTAATGATGGAAACATTGGATTCTAACATTCTGGTCATTAGTAAGAAAGGTAAGGTTCTGGGAATCAGCTTTTGTCCAGGCGTAGAGACAATTACAGAATTGGTAACAGATAAAGTGGGAACTCATATCGACCCATTGTTAAATGACCGTTTTTTGAGCGTTTTATCTACCAAAGAGAATGTAAATCTTCAGACGCTTGGTTTTGAAGGAAGCCATGTGATGCAGTATCGTGCAATCATCAATCCTATTGATATTGCAGGAGAACGTTTGGGTACGGTATTTATGTATCGCAGTGAAGAACAGTACGATATTGAAGATATCATTGTAAGCGAATATGGTACTACAGTAGTTGGTCTTGAAATGATGCGTTCTGTAAATGAAGAAAATGCAGAAGAAGCAAGAAAAATTCAGGTAGTTAAGTCTGCATTTAGTACTTTATCATTCTCTGAGTTAGAAGCAATCGTTCATATTTTTGAAGAATTAAATGGAGACGAAGGTATTCTCGTGGCAAGTAAGATTGCGGACCGCGTGGGTATTACACGTTCTGTAATCGTTAATGCATTGCGCAAGTTTGAAAGTGCAGGCGTTATCGAATCTCGTTCGAGTGGTATGAAGGGAACTTATATTAAGGTTCTGAACGAAGTTATTTTTGACGAATTAGAAGAATTAAAAACAAGAAAAAATTTAAATAGTTACGCAAATAAATAAAAATTAGATAAAAAAATAAAAAAGAAGATTGCTTAGACTGTTTTGTCTGGGTAGTCTTCTTTTTTGTTCCTTAAAATACCAAAGTGAGAAAAAAAGAGTATAATTAAGAAAAAAAGAGCATATATTAAAAAATGAACGAAAATTAAGAAAAAATGAAGTTGAAAAAAGATGGTAAAATAAAAATAAGATAATAAAAAGAGCTTGACAGAATCATTTAAACTATTAAAATTCTAGATAGACTTTATATGCAATATTGCATTTTTTATTTAAAGGAGGATGATAGAGATGAGATTAGTACCATTAGGAGACAGAGTAGTATTGAAACATTCTGTTGTAGAAGAAACAACAAAATCAGGAATTGTATTACCAGGACAGGCTCAGGAAAAACCATTGACAGCAGATGTTGTTGCAGTAGGACCAGGTGGAATGGTAGATGGAAAAGAAGTAAAGATGGAAGTTGCTGTAGGCGATAAAGTTATTTATGCTAAATTTTCTGGAACAGAAGTAAAATTAGATGGAACAGAATACATTATCGTAAAACAGAACGATATTCTGGCTGTTATTAAGTAAGATTAGTAACGATTGATTTTAGAATATATCAAATTCGGAGGAATGAAGTCATGGCAAAAGAAATTAAATTTGGTGCAGATGCCAGAGCAGCGTTAGAAAAAGGTGTAAACCAGCTGGCAAACACAGTTAGAGTAACATTAGGACCAAAAGGAAGAAACGTTGTATTGGCAAAACCATACGGCGCTCCATTGATTACAAACGATGGTGTAACAATCGCAAAAGAAATCGAATTAGAAGATGGTTTCGAAAACATGGGAGCTCAGCTGATTCGTGAAGTAGCAGCAAAAACAAACGATGTAGCAGGTGATGGTACAACAACAGCTACTGTATTGGCTCAGGCTATGGTAAACGAAGGAATGAAAAACCTGGCAGCAGGTGCAAATCCTATCGTTTTAAGAAAAGGTATGAAAAAAGCAACTGATTTGGCAGTTGAAGTAATTGCTTCTATGAGTAAACCAGTAGAAGACAAAGACCAGATTGCAAGAGTTGCAGCAGTTTCTTCTGGAGATGAAGAAGTTGGTCAGTTGGTTGCTGACGCTATGGAAAAAGTTTCCAAAGATGGCGTTATTACAATTGAAGAATCCAAAACAATGAAAACGGAGTTAGATGTTGTAGAAGGTATGCAGTTTGATCGTGGATATATTTCCGCATACATGGCAACAGATACAGATAAGATGGAAGCTGTTTTGGATAATCCATTTATTTTGATTACAGACAAGAAAATTTCTAATATTCAGGAAATCCTTCCAGTTTTGGAACAGATTGTTCAGAGTGGTTCTAAATTACTGATTATTGCAGAAGACGTAGAAGGTGAAGCGTTGACTACTTTAATCGTAAATAAATTAAGAGGAACATTCTCTGTTGCAGCTGTAAAAGCACCAGGATATGGTGACAGAAGAAAAGAAATGCTTCGTGACATCGCTATCTTAACAGGTGGTCAGGTAATTTCTGATGAACTGGGTCTGGATTTGAAAGAAGCAACATTGGCTCAGCTTGGACGTGCAAAATCCGTTAAAGTTGCAAAAGAAAGCACTGTAATCGTAGATGGTAACGGTTCTATCGGAGCTATCCGCGCAAGAATCAACCAGATCAAAGCACAGATGATGGAAACAACATCTGATTTTGACAGAGAAAAACTGCAGGAAAGACTTGCTAAGTTAGCAGGTGGTGTAGCTGTTATTCGCGTAGGTGCTGCTACAGAAACAGAAATGAAAGAAGCAACACTTCGTATGGAAGATGCTTTGGCAGCTACAAAAGCAGC
>JAEIGA010013487.1_pt1 | contig 12438 bp, 15 predicted proteins | sample 9270691 | NCBI WGS metagenome assembly JAEIGA01 (sample SAMN17057246, study PRJNA624740) | gut metagenome | biome: biome; isolation source: fecal sample | host: Bos grunniens | place: China: Xizang | collected 2019
CTCCCAAAATATTCATAATCAAAATATCTTTCTAAAGTGTCTTGACCTAGATTTTCTATACCTCCATATACATTCTCGACTATTTCATAACCTAAATCTGAATCTGAATCAACATCATAATAAACAGTATAATACCCATTTTCTATTACTTCTACTAATTCATCTTCATCTTTCAAATAATCTGCTAAAGCGAATATTACGTCCATTTCTACGTCTGCATTCATTAAATCCCAAATCGCCGGGCTTATATAGCTTTCAGTAATAAGAACTTTAGGAATATCTTCATAATCTTGAAACATAAATTCAGGATATTTTTCATCTTTATGCAATCGTCTTATGTATTCATAAAATTCATCTATATCTGAAAATTGCGTAAGATCTACCCATTCTCCTGCTAAAGAACCTCTATTGTACTTTCCATAAGTACCTACATATACTGCTGGTTTCATATTTTTATTTTTTTAATAACATTCCTTTTGCCATTGTGTACATCTGATCTCCTTGTTCAGCCATAACAACAACACTTTCTATTAAAGCCAAAAAGTCAGGTTCTACTTTTTTGAAACGTTCCATAAGCGAAAAAAGTTTGTCGCTTTCTTCGTCTGTAAAAGGGCTTTCAGCTTCTGTTTCAGCTTCTGTTTCGGCTGCTGTTTCAGTTTTTACCTTAATAGGTTCAGCTTCGAAATTTGGAACGCCAGCAACCTGCGAAATAGGGTGCTGTTTTAATCGTCCTATACTTTGTAAATAAGGCATTACGATAGGAGCTGCTTTTTCTATCAACACGCCTAGAATACCTCCTTTTTCTTCCTCGAACGCTTTGCGTTCTTCTTTAAGGGCTTTTCTTTCGTTCTCAAATTGTTTTCGCTCCCACTCGAAATTATTGTGTTCAATCGCCTGTTGGATCCTACGTTCGAGATCGTCAGGAGTATAGCCGATTGTTTGAACGGGTTGAAAAGTAGGAGTTTCTGCTACTTTGCTTAACTCTACGACTTCTGCATAATTGCCTGTAGTACCTGCTTTCTCTTGTCGTCCTGAAAAATATAAACGTTGATACGTTCCTAAATTCAAAACTTTTTCCATTCGCTGAAGCTCTAAATCTCGATCTTGAGTATTGTCAGATTTAAATACATAGCTGTTAGGATCGTTTTGTTTCGCGGTACGCAACTGCCATTCAGCTAAATTGTTTATTCTGATATATTCGACTAAATTTTCTATTGTGGTAATCATTTTTCCCTCCTTTATTTCTCGTAAGTAGCATTTATAAGGACGCTTTGTCCATTAAAGCTTATAGGCGTATTTCCACCAGCGGAAATATAGCTATATGTAAAATCGAAAATGATATTTGCAAAATCAACTCCCGCTAATTTATCAACGTCATTAAATAGCGTCAAAGGGATAGCGTCGAGGACCTTATAATTTCCCTTTTGCAAAGTGATATAGAGCTTGCTTGCGTCAGCTTGACTGATACAACTAGAAAGAGACGGCGTTATTCCACCAGTTGGAATAAAGAAATTTCTAAAACGTTTGCCCGCCATTGTTCTATTATCGGGAAATTCAAAGCGTCCTGTTTGATTGTTTAACTTCACTTCGAAATAGTCAGTAATTGTGTCGTTTGTTTTATTTCTTTGTGAAAATTCGGGTAGATCGTACCAGAATATCAATAAAACATTTTTTCCTATTAAAACGGGATCTGTTACCTCTATATACGAATTTTGCAAAGATACTTTTTGCATTATTGGCTTTCGTATTCCTTTGTTATACGAATAATCAAAACGAATCATAGGCTCGTTTTGTACAAAATAACTGTTTCCCGATTTTTCAGAAAGTGAAAAATACATATAATAAGGTATATTAACGCCCTCGCCTGTAGTTGGTAGAATTTGGGTAGGTACGAAATCTATATATTTGATATATCTATTATTAAGATATTCAACGTAAGGCAAATAGTTTTTACCTACAGTGGTGATAGGTACTATCACGCTTTTTGCTCCTGATACTTTCCTTTGCATAGTTTTTTAATAGTAAAAAGTTAAATCTATTGTTGTATTTGTATAAGTATTGTTCGATATTGTCGAGTTTCTAAAATCAATATCTAAATCATCAACGAAAAACGGCTGTATTCGTGTTTTCGACGATTCAGGAAAAGCCATTAAATCTTTATGTATGTTTCTAAAAACTTTCCCGTTGAAAGTAGCTATATCTAAATAAAAAGGAAAAGGGGAGTAGCTAGCTATTGCTTTTATTTTTTTCCCTGATCGAACAAAATAATCAGAAATAAAATCTGATAGTTTTTTTGTTTCCTCTACTTCTATAGGAATACTTAAATTGATTGAATTTAAAGGTAATTCGTTAGTTTCAGTTTCTTTGTCGTCGTAAGAAAAATAAACTAAAACAACGCCTGTCTTTTCGCCTGTATATCGCAAACAAGAAAGTTTTAAGCTTATTTTCTTATTAACTGATAAGGGAGTAGGGCTGTAAGGGTTCAATTTGCTAACGCTTAAATTTTGCGTAATTAAATTGCCTTTTTCGTCGTATAGATCCAAATAAAAATTAGGGTATTCTACAGAGTCTATTAAATAACCCTCCCCGTTAGGTTCTCGCTCGTTTTCTTCACGAGCTAAAACGACTGTGATATTATTTATTTTTTTATCTCGAAAATCGACGCTTTCAGGAAAGTAGTACTCATCTACTCCTCGCACTATATCGAATTTTACGACATCTACATTACCCCTTATTTTCCACATATCTATTTGTTTTTTTTTAATTAGTACCTGCAGGCGTAACCAAACCCCTGCAGGCGAAGTTCAAAAAAGTGAATTATTAGGAATTACCACATTCCGATTGCTTTCGCGTTTGGATTTGAATTTTCCAAATATTCGCAACCGCCTTTTACCAAGAAACCGTCCATGTAGAACACCAATACAGGAGTATATCCCTCTGTACAGTCGAAGTTCAAACCTGCAGCGTCGAAGTTAATCGTAATTTGATGATCGCGAGTACCCGCAATAGTCAATTTAGGAATTACTAAATCGCACGCTTTCAAAACGTCCCATTCTGGTAAAATTTGTTCAGGAATTGCTGTGTCTGCTGTATCTAACAAAAACGCTCCCTGTGTTTGAGGAACTTTCAAAAAGCGTTCTGTTGGGTAAGAGCCTAGCAATACGCCGTTATCAATATTCCACACTAAACGACCATTATACAAAGCGAAAATATCTTTTGATAAAAATCCTGCTTCGTATTGTGTCATTCCGTTATCTGGTGTAAGAGCTGGGTACGACATCAACAACTCTGTAGCTGGTTTGTCAGTCGATTGAAGAGCGACAAAAACACCTATAAAGTTTGGTATGAATACGTCGTTACGATCCAAAGATACCTCACGTTTGTTACCTGTAATTTGTTTTTTAATATCAATTACGTATTGTCCTACGCCGTTTTGCAAAGGAGTTTCAATTCTAATTTTTGATTCTTCTGCGTATTTTGCACCATTTGAATATTGTTGATATTCTTTATTTACTGCGACGAAACGCTCACGTCTTAAATCTGTTAAATTCATTTTATTTTTATTTTAAAAAGTTTTACAATTATTAACCTACCATATTTGCGATACCTGATACTTTGCGACCAGCTTTACCTCTCATCGCACGAGCATAGCGAATATTTGGAGTTCTCACGATACGTCCTACTGTACCAGCAGGTACGCCAGCTGCTGGAGTTGCTCCCTCACCGCTTTGAGATCCTGAATCTTCCATAAGACCTTTTACAAGATTTGACACACCTACAACTGCTACGCCGTCCATAGCTGATTTTAGGTATTTGTTTGTTACCATAGAAGATCCAACAGCACCAATAACGAATTTTCCGATATTCACATACATATCTTCGATTTCTACGCCTGCTGATTCTTTAACCATATCTATAGCGTAATCTATAGCTACGTTAGATGCTCCACCTAGACCAACGTTGATTGCACAATCAATAATTGATTGTTTTTTAAATGGGTTTCTAATTTTCTTTGCCATAGCTCAATTATTTAAAACCTGCAATTTTTTTGCTTAATTCTTCACTTCGTTTATTCACACTAGCTCTACGTGCATTTTCTTTTTTAACATCTTGAGCACGCTTTAACCAATTTTCCTTTGATGCAACCGATGCCGAAGCTTTAGGTTTTTTAGGAAATTTTAGCATTTTTAATTTTGCCATTTTTTTAAACATTTAAATTATTAAACAATTTGCGAAATTTAGGTTTTCGCTTTTACCTTTTATTTTTCTGATTTTTTAGTTTTCTTTTTGTCGTCGCCTAGATTTACGGCTAGCAATAGCCCACCTGCTAACAGTCCCAAACTCGCAAAGCTCGTATTTGAAGAGTTAGATACTTCAGGCGTAAATCCGTCTTGCGATTGATTGATTACTGTATCTTCAGCTTTAGGAGTAGTTACTCCGAAAAGGGATAGAATCCAGTTTAAAAGTTTGTCGAGAATCGTTTCCCAAACTGCAGAATTTGACCATATTTCGCCGTCGTCTGCTGTTACTTTTACACCTGCAGCGTTTGTAGTCGAATTGCCGTAATTTTGTTTATCTACTACATAATAAAGTTTTAGCGGAGCTGTGCTCGATCCCGATTTTACATCGTCGTAAGATGATTTTAAGAATACTGCTTTTGTTGCTAGCGAAAAACCTTTACCCTGATAGGTAACGCCTATTTTAGTACGAACGTTCAAATAATCGCTTTCTTTTTTACCGTGAGGAATTTTTTCTACGGCGTATATTTCTCCTGTCGATTTAGAAACTTGCTTCCCTTTAGCGTCTAAAATGTGACCTGTAAAAGTATCAACCTTATAGCCGTTAGAAAAAGTATCATCAACGCCTGTTTTTATATCTGCTACAGTAGAAATAGCACCTATACCAAAAACACCCTTTCGCCAGTTTTTACCTCCTACAGTTTCTCCATTAGCCAAAGCTATTAACACATCTTTAGGTGATTTTCCGTAAGTTTCTTTAATATAGTTAGATATTTGCGTCTCGACTTCAGCATAACTCATATTGTGCTTATTCGCTAAAATCTTAATAGTCCAAATCTGATTATCTCTTTTTTTAGATATTATAGATCCGAATTTTACAAAATACTTCAAACTTGCTTCAGGAATAAAAGCGTAAAGAAAATTGCTACAGTTTTCTTTTAGCCATTGTTTTTTTTCTTCAGGTAGTGCCATTTTTTTAATCTTTATTGTATAAGTAGTATCCCAACAACGCTACACCTCCAACGAGTAAAACAGTAGAGCTGTTAGTTTTATTTTCATCATTCAATTTTATTCTGTTGCCCCAATCTTCGCCTTGAGGTACTCCAGATTCACTCTGTTTAGGTTGCTCATACTTCTTTTGCACAACTGCACAGATACTAGCTATCATACTAGCAAGAAACGTTAAAATAGCTGATACTAGAGCGATGATAGCCTCTACTGTCCAGCTGATAGGATCTGCAACACCTATTTTCCCACCGTCAAAACCTTTATTTAAATTCTCTATCACTCTTTCAGGCGTCGCTTTATAGTTTTTAGTTACGCCTGTACGAGCTAGCGTAAGTACTTGACTGGGGGAATACATACCATTCAACATCGTACAACACCACTCATACATTTCGACTTCTTTTTTATATCTCTTTTGTATTTTAGAGTTGTATTTTTTAATTTCTTCGTCGCCGATAAATATGTACAAAAAGTAAGATCCTGAATTTATTATTTCTTCAGCCATTCCACCCTCACTACTTGATGAAATCGCACCTACTTTGTTGCCTGAAAAATAAGCTTTATAGCGTTCTTTTTCCTCAACACTCATAGCGTTATAGCTAGTTTCAACAACGTTTTTTTGCCACCATTCGAAAAATTCAACGTCCGAAAAATCGTACAAATTAACTGCGTCAAACATCGCCCAAAATTCAGCAATGATTTTATCTAAATTGTTGCTTCTTTCTTCATCTTCTACGATAGACGAAGAGAAAGATCCTTTTGTGATCATTGCGTCGAGTACTGCACCTGTACGCATAATTAGCGAAACGTCGCCACGAGCTGAAAACAAAGCTTCTAGAGCTACAATGTATAAATCTAGTTCGTTAAGCGTTTTAATATATTCAGCGTCTGTTTGAGGTATATTTTCAGCTTCGCAAAGCTTCAAATTTACCAACGACAACAAATAATTTTCTGCGATAGTATTATCTACCTCAACGCTTTCAGCATTCCAATATTTATACTTTCCAAAATCTTTAATGGCTTTATTTGCGACGTTTGCACGTGGCACGCCACTCAATTTATATATATTTAAAGCTCCTCTCATCCTGCAATATCTTTATTAAATAAAAAATCACGAGCGTAATTAAAAATAGGTACGCCGAACTTATCTTTTTCTACTGCGTCTAAAATAATCTGTTGCGACGTGTAAGGACACGCAACAATATACACGTGTTGAAAATCTGTTGCATTGTCGAACGACACGAAACGAAAGACGAACGGTATATTAAGACAGTGCAAACAAGATGCGAAAAATAGCGAATAGCTTTTGCAGTCGCCCACTCCCTCTGCTAATAAGCGTGCAGGAGTTTTCAAACATTGATCATTTCCTGCGTCCTCCTGATAAACAACATTTTCAATAAAATAATTCCAGATAGAATATATTTGATCTCGATACGAGAACCCTACGAGCTGACCTACTAATTTGCAACATTGCTTTTTCGATTCTTCATAAACCTGTAACAAATACGAAACAACGTCTTTGTTAAAGCCTATTTTAAGCAACTTATTTTTATAGTCAGGACGTAGCAATATGTTATTATTTAACATCATCTGCAGTTATTGTAAAATTGATAGGTATTTGCTTGTTTGATAGTTCGATATTTCCAGCAATACGAATTATCCAGTTGTCTAGCGTGTTAGTTCCTATTCCTGCTAACCCCTCAAGAATACTCCACACGCTTTTTACGGCTTCGGAACTAAAAATTTCTACGCCTACAGAAAAAGTATTTTCGGCGTGAGCGTATAAATATCTGTTAATAGGGTAAGAGATACGACCGACATTTACATCATTCAAATAAACATCTGCGTTAAGGTTTCCTATAAGGAATTGAACGGGAGTTGTGTTTTTTATCCAAAGCCCTACATTTAACATTATAGCACCCTCTTTGACACCTTTAAATGAAATACCTGATATTCCATATTCTAGGCGTTTAAAAGCGGTATAAAGTCGGTATGCTTGCCAAAGTAGAAAACCCCCTGCTATTGCTAATATGTTTTTAGTTTTTTGCTCCATTATTTTATATCGCCATTTTTTAACCACGTTTTAGAGATAGATCCAAAATCGCCCGTTCTACTACTCCAATGTACAGTACCTGCTACCTCTACTGCTTTTACGTTAGGATTCTTTTCTTTCCCGACGCTTGCAAATTGCCAGTCGATAACAGCTTTTACGTTTGTGGAGTAATTCCCGTGCAAAACGAGTTTTTCTCTTACTTGGTTTCTTTCGTCTCTAGTATCGAAAAGTAAAGCGGTAATCTGTTTAGAAATCGTTAATGTTTGCTCTCCCGAAATAGCAAATTGTTTGTTCGCCTGCGAAAACATTACGCCGTCGATTATATTTCCTCCTATGCTAATATTTCTAGCATTGATATTCGTGATATAATAAACAGACCCTGAAGTATTTGTAAAGGTTACGTCTAATTTATACGCCCAATAGGCGTCTGCTATAGCTCGCACCCAAAGTTTAAAGCCGATAGGGTAACACTCTTCCTGCATATCGTCTTTTGTTTTCTCGCCCTCGAACATTTCATTAAAATATTCTCCCTGGGCGTCTAAAGCATCATTAAATTTATTTTCCTGATTTTTCAGCTCGTTATTAAATTTCTTTACGACACTATCATAAAGAAAATACCCTGCGACGCCTGCAATAGCAATTAGATAAATAGGATTCATATAGTTTTTGAATATTTATACACAAAATTACATATATATAACATTTTGGACAGAAATATTCCCTGCAAAAACTACAAAAGAAATAGGCGTAACACACTGCTACGCCTACTCCCTAACAATCAAAAAACCAAACACTAATTTACTTTAATCGAAAATATTCTTTGAACTCTTCCGTATATAACGGCTTGTCTTTTGGAATATTAAGAGCGTTTTTACATTTTTCAATCTGATAGTAGCAGCTACGATCAGACAAATAAGGGAAAAACCTCTTAACTACTTTATAAGTTACTTTTTCGTTCAACATAAAAAACGAATATTTATACAAAGTTACAAATAAATATACAATACAAGTAAAAAAAACGCTTAAAAATATCTATATCATCACTCAAAAAATACTAACTGAAAACTACCTCTTTTCTATACATATATAAACGATCTATATATACGTATTGTTTAAACTGTATAAAAACGCAAAAATATACAATAAAAATAGCACGATTTAAAAACAAAACAACCTCCAAAATAGAGCCATACAGGTAAAAAATTTTGGCAACTTTTTCGTGTTGTCTTTGTTGTCTTGTTGTCTTTTTGTGTTAATGTATTGATATTCAGTAGTGAAGTTGGACAACAAACGGACAACAACGGACAACAACGGACAACAAATTTTGAGTGATTTTTTTTAACATTTCGCCTTAAAAAATTCTTTAAAAATCCTTTTTGTTGTCTTTTTAGGGGGTTTTGTTGTCTTTTTTGGAGTTTTGTTGTCCGTTGTTGTCTAACTGTTGTCTAACTTGTTAAATTTTTTAACAACGTAAAACGTTGATAATTAAACAAAAAACAAAATAAATATTTCCATTTTAACATTTTGGACAACAAAAGACAACAAAAACAACAACTTCAAAATTTTTTTATGAAAAATCTCTGTTTTTTGATTTTGTATATTTATGCAAGAAAATAGGTGTATAATTGTATATTTATGCAAGAATATACAAAAAGAAACGCCCAAACTTAAAAGTTCAGGCGTCTTGCTTGGTCGGCTAACTTGGTAACGCTTAAAATATTTCTTCGTTGCACTCTTCGGAAAGTTGCAGCAGCTCTTTATCGCTTAAATAATCTTTTGCGTGAAATTCAAAGTATCTCCCTGTATATTTAACCTCGTCTATATAAGGGTTACCGATCATATCTATAGAGTTACGGCATACAGAAAATTTAGAGTTGTTGCCCGACGGCGTTAAATTCATATTGTCCTGCAAGATCCTACGTATTTTAAAATCCTCTAACCTGTATAAGTCGGGAATATGATTTTTTAAACTCGATACAGTATGTTTAACTGTTGCACGTTTAAACGTGATGAAATAGTCCTTTAAATAGTCAGTTATAATTATTTCTATTTTTGGGCGTTGGTGCTGTATAAGACGCTTTAAAGCTTCCGTTCGTAACATATCGGTATCGAACCAGCTTCGAGTTATTGCCTTTGGTACTTTCATTTGTCTGTTTTTAAGATAGTAAAGAAATTGCGGAATCTCTTCACACATTTTTTCTAGTAAAAAAGGATCTTCCTCTTTTACACTTTGAATTTCCCTGATCCAAAAGCGTATTTCGTTTTTATCTGTGTAAATAAAATTTTTAATGTTGTTCGAGCAAATAATGTATTTACTGAAATTATCTACTTCTTGCGAATCTTTGCCTTTCCCTGTAAAAGAGATTTTTTTTGCCGTACTCCACATTTTAAGCTTTTCAGTCATACCTTTATTATCGTGTAAATCTGTCTCGTTTATTCCGATGAGGAGCTTACCAGCAAAATATGTATTAAAATCGCTTTGAATTTCGCTGTTGCCACACACTCGGCAGTTATCGCCGTATATCTCGTGCAATAGGTTAAGAAATGTATCTTTACCCGTTTTTCGTTCTTCAGATACTAGGCAAAGAATAGGGAGCATTTGGGTAGGCCGTTCATATATCAATTTTAGATAATCTAAACCATATTCTAAATGTTCCTGAAATATATGAGTTAAGAATTTTAAAATAGTAGGACATTCGCCCTCTACGGGTGTATATTTTAATTCCTGATACATATTATAAAATCCACATATTTCACGCCTGTAATTTTCGTTGTCTGGTAGATTGATAAACCCTTTGAATTTTTGAACTTTGCTCAAAGCGTCCTTATACGCTTTGAAGTCCTCTTTTAGAGCTTCTTTTTTTCGATAAACTAAAACACGATCAAACTTTGTGTCATCGTCCCAATTCTTATAAAAAATATTTGGCTTTTTTTGCAGTTCGTAATAGTCGTCTGCTATACGAAAAATGTTTTTTAATTCTTTTGGAATACGAGTTTTGACGATTTGATCTTCTGCGTCATATTGATAATGAGATCCTGCGTATATAAACTCACGCTCTTTTATCACGTCACACCAGCGTTGATAAAACGATTCTACGCTATTTATATTGAGGTGTCTAGATAGCTTTGTGCTAAAGCTTGTTAAATTGAGGTGGAAAAAATAAACACCTACGCCGTTAAGATCCTCACAATCTTTAAAAATATCTTTTTGTTTGTCCGGAAAAGCACAAAGCAAATCATCTAGTCCCTTTGGGTTACCGTCGAGCTGATCGGAAAGTATATTGATCCAATAAGCATTTATATTTGATGTTGCGAAACACTCTTTAAACTGTAGTCCAGCATTTAAAAAAGAGTTCGGACGTTTTCTTAAATCCTCTTTCGCTTCTATTGCTTTTGTGCTAATATTTGCACAATCGCCGTCGTATATAAAAGCTACATTCTTAACGTTACATTTTCCAATGATTTTCCAAATATCATTATATAAGCGTTTTTCTTTGTCTTTTATGTTATTTATTCCTGTAACGCCGACAATAGGAAACCCACAAACAGACGCTTTCATTGCTTTAAAATATCCCTCTGTAATGTACAGTGTTTTTATTTCTTTTCCTTTCTCGTATGCTTCTACGAGTTTAGGAGGGAAAAAAGGGTATGTTCCCTGTCCTTTGGGGTTATAGTATTTAGCCCCATTTTTAACGTGTTCTGGGTGTAGTCGCTTGGTGTAGTATTGCTTCCATGCTTTGCAATCAACGAAATCTTGAGTTTTGTTGTTGTTCTCGTCGATATACTCTATTGCGTTACGCTCAATATCATATACGGCAATATTTATATCATCGTCATTTGTCGCTGAAAAAATATCTGTTACGACTTTTCTTTTCAGTCCCTCGAAACGATCATTATAGTAGAGTTCTATTTTGCACTGTTCTGGAGTTAGCCCCATTGCGTCAAAAACTCTTTCTTGTAAGAAGGTTTTTTCCATTGTTGTTTATATAAAAAAATAGGCGTGTTATAGAGGTAGATTTTATTTTTTTTCTGGAGACTTTTTGCGAACGCGAACTAACACACCTATTTATATTATTGTCCTATTTTTTTTCTTAAAGTAAAAGCTAAATCCCACGTAAATACGCTAAAGTGAATAATGTAGTAGTGAAATAGTCCTATTTCTATAAAAGAAAATTGTACGTTTGGCAATAGAAAAAAATCCTTTCTGATATTGCCTATCATTGTGTTTTCGATTTTGAAGTTAAATTTTTTCATATCTAAATTTTTTTAATTGTTTAAAAAAAAATCGTGGGCGAGTGCAGGACTTTTTATTCTCCCATACCTCATTCTGTATGTTTATCCACGATTTATAAAATAAAATAGTGAGCGAGTGCCAATTTTCAGAATGCTTTACGATTGCGTCCCTGTTACCTCTTTTGCAACTGTATTCACTATTTTATAAAAAACGAAAGTAGAGCGAGTTCCAAGACCTTACGTCCCTGCCTCTTCGCAAGATTTATTCTACTTTCGTTGTTTGTGGAAGTTCCTACATTACTATCGTTATTCGTGTGCCGACGCTACGCACCTTATTTCCGATCTTCCACGTTTTCCTAGGAGCCACGCCTAAAAAGGCAGTTTATAAAATAAAACCAATTCATATTTTAAAAAACAAATACTTAAACTGTAAATCTCTATTTTTTCTGTCGGGTAATCTCTACAGTATAAGATTATAATTGTAGGGATTAGGTAGAATCTATCTCTACTTTTACATAGATTAAAGCAAAAATTTTTTACTCTCATATTATATAATTTTTAAATTCATCTACTACGTTGTTTAATCTCGCATAAGCTTGATAGTCATCTGTTTTTACTATCACTACGCCCTGTTCTGCTTGCGGATTGTAGCGTACTTCTAAAACCTCTATTTCGGGGTTGTTCTCGCTGATGTAGTCAGCTAGTGGGCACAGAAGTTTCTTGTCGTCTAAATGTATGTAGTAAAAATTTATAACCTTAAAAATCTTGTGTGTCATATTATCTATTGATTATCGTTATATAAATACACGCTGTGAAATTTAAAAACTCAAAGCATATTGTAATATTGTTGAATATATCTCTATATCTTGTAAACCATATCGATGGCAAACAGTAGAATATATCTTTATC
>JAEIGA010013488.1_pt1 | contig 12437 bp, 11 predicted proteins | sample 9270691 | NCBI WGS metagenome assembly JAEIGA01 (sample SAMN17057246, study PRJNA624740) | gut metagenome | biome: biome; isolation source: fecal sample | host: Bos grunniens | place: China: Xizang | collected 2019
ATCAAAAATATCATTTTGGACAACATTCTTCCGAGTGATATTTATATCAAGAGCAAGGAGCTGCATTTCAATACCGAGGAGGTTCGTATCGTCTTTTTGATCAAGTTCTACGGAAAGACCGATATGATGCCTTTTGAGATGCTTCAGAATATGTTCCCCGACAAGTCCAAGGACTACGTTATCAGCGTAGGCGAGCGAGACATCGTTCTGGTAAAGGACATCAAGGCGGGAACGGACATCAAGGAGATCGAGAAGATCGCCACCAACATTGCCGATACCATTAACACCGAGTTCTATGCCAAGGTGGCCATCGGTATTTCCACCATTGTGGACAACATCAAGGATCTTGCGCGTGCCTATAAGGAGGCGCAGGTGGCACTTGACGTCGGAAAGGTGTTTGAGACCGAGAAGAACATTATCAGCTATGAGAACCTCGGCATCGGCCGTCTGATCTATCAGCTGCCTACCACGCTTTGCGAGATGTTCCTTCAGGAGGTCTTCAAGAAGGGAAGCCTTGAGTCGCTTGACCGCGAGACACTGATGACCATTCAGAGCTTCTTTGAGAACAATCTCAATGTGTCCGAGACCTCGCGCAAGCTGTTTGTTCACCGCAACACGTTGGTCTATCGCTTGGAGAAGATTCGCAAGCTGACCGGTCTTGACCTGCGCGAGTTTGAGCATGCCATCACCTTTAAGGTGGCACTGATGGTTAAGAAGTACCTGAACTCCAAGCCCGGCAAGATCTAATTTTTATAGAATTCATAAGCGAAACCGATGCCGCGGCATCTGTTTCGCTTATGTGGTGTAATCTTAAGTTTTTTGGATGCTCCGGAAAGGAAAACGTATGGTGGAAAAACCAAGAAGCGAACGGGAAAAGGCTTCGGAAGATAAGCCGTCTGAATCGCCTTCTTCGAATATTATATGGCGTTTTGCCGTTCTGCTGATCGGTGCGGTCCTTTTGGCGGTGCTCATTACCCATTCGCTTGCGGCGAGCCGTTATACCGCAAAGGAGAGCGAGGAGGCACACCGTTTCCGGGTGCTGCAGCAGTATCTGGATGACGTGGCGTACTACGATTACGATTACGATAAGATGCTTGACGAGGCCGTTCGGGCGTATGTGGATTCCTCAGGCGACCCGTATACGGTGTATTACAATGCGGAGGAGTTTGAGCAGTTGAACCGCGCCAAGCAGGGAAATTACGTGGGGATCGGCATTTCCGTAGAAACGGGAGAAGCGGTATATAAGAACAAGCCGCTGAAGGTGCTTCGCGTTGTGTTGGTGCAAAAGAATTCGCCGGCTCAAAAGGCGGGCCTGCTTCGCGGCGATGAGATCGTGGCAATCACCACAGAGGCGGGAACAACCCAAGTGAATGACGTATCGCACTCCGAAGCGTCGGCGCTTCTTCGCGGAGAGGCGGGAAGCGAGGTCTCGCTTACGGTTTTGCGTGAGGTCAGTAACAATAAGGGGCTGATCGAGATCCGCGTTCAAAGAGAGGCGTTGGTCCTTGAATCGGTGTCGGGACGCGTTTCGGATATCGAGTCAACGGTGGGAATTCTTGCAATCACAAGCTTTGATCTCAAAACGCCCGAGGGACTCAAGGAAAATATGGATAAGCTACTGGCAAGCGGTGTCCGCCATATTGTGATCGATCTGAGAAATAACGGTGGCGGAGATCTTGAGTCTGTCGTCACCTGTGCCGGTATGTTTCTTGAAAAAAATCAGGTCATTTTAACCACGAGAGATAAAAACGGCAAGGAAAAGGTATATACCGCCAATGAACGAATCCACAGCGGTAAATATGAGCCCTGTACCTTGCGAAAAGAGGACATCGGAAAATACCGCGGATATTCGTACGCCATTTTGATCAACGAAAATACGGCAAGCGCTGCCGAGCTTTTGGCCGCGGTCTTCCGCGACTACTCGTTAGGCGTTGCTGTCGGAACAAAAAGCTACGGAAAGGGCTCGGTACAGAGCCTGTATTCACTTGCCCCCATCGGACTTGAGGGCGGCATTCGCGTGACGACCAAGATGTATTTTCCACCCTGCGGAGAGGGCTATGACGGAACGGGGATCGAGCCGGATATTGCGGTGGAGTTCCCTTGGGATAAGCATTTGAGTCTGGTCGAGGACGAGGAGGATCCCCAGCTTATGAGGGCGATCGAGGCCTTGATTTCGGGAAAACGTAAATAAGCGGACCGATAACCCGCATATCAGTTATCGGAGAAACGGAGAGAAGCTATGGCAACGAAAAAGAAAATGCTGTATACGCAGGAGGGTTATGACCTGCTTGTTAAGGAACTGGATTATTTGAAAAAGGAAAAGCGTGAGGAGATCAAGGAGGCGATTGCAGTAGCCCGCTCCTTCGGTGACCTTTCCGAGAACGCTGAGTACGATGAGGCACGTAACGATCAGGCTAAGACCGAGGCGCGCATTGCCGAGCTTGAGGAGCTGATCGAGAACGCCCTTGTTGTAGACGAGGAGGCCATCGACGCCTCGATCGCCAACATCGGCTCTGTGGTCAAGGTTTTGGATGTTGAGGAAAAGGAAGAGATCGAGTACAGTATCGTTGGTTCGATCGAGGCCGATCCGTTTGAGAATAAGATCTCGGACCAGTCCCCCATTGGCAAGGCACTTGTCGGAAGCCGCGTGGGTGATGTGGTTACGGTCGAGGTCCCGAGCGGCTCGATCAGCCTGAAGATACTGGAAGTAAGCAGAAGATAAGGGGGAAAAGCAATGGCAGATATCAATAATGTAACTCTTCCCGAGAACGGGGAAGAGGATTATAACGAGGTGGTAAGAATCCGCCGTCAGAAGCTCAAGGATCTGGTCGATGCCGGACAGGACCCCTTCCAGAAGGTGAGATTCGATTTTGATACCTATTCCACGCAGATCAAGGAAGATTTTGAGAATTACGAGAACAAGGACGTTGTGATCGCGGGCCGTATTATGAGTCGCCGCGACATGGGCAAGGCAAACTTTATCGACGTTGCCGACGGCAAGGGAAGAATCCAGTGCTATATCAAGATCGATGAGGTTGGCGAGGAGGTCTTTGAGCAGTATAAGAAGTGGGACATCGGTGATATTGTCGGTATTCACGGCTTTGCCTTCCGCACTCGCCGCGGCGAGATCTCGGTGCACGTAAAGCAGATCGAGCTTCTTGCCAAGTCGCTTCTGCCGCTTCCCGAGAAGTTCCACGGTCTTACCAACACCGACCTCAGATACCGTCAGAGATACGTTGACCTCATCGTAAACCCCGAGGTTAAGGACACCTTCATCAAGCGTAGCCTGATCCTTAAGGAGATCCGTAATTACCTTGACAGTAAGGGCTTTCTTGAGGTTGATACGCCCATTCTCACTCCCTTTGAGATCGGCGCATCGGCAAGACCCTTCGTAACGCATCACAATACGCTGGATATGGATATGTATCTGCGTATTGAGACCGAGCTTTACCTCAAGCGTCTGATCGTTGGCGGTATGGATCGCGTGTACGAGGTGGGACGTATCTTCCGTAACGAGGGTATGGATACCAAGCACAACCCCGAGTTTACCACCATCGAGCTCGACCAGGCCTTCACCGATTATAAGGGAATGATGGATCTGGTTGAGGAGTTGTATAAGCTTCTGGCCGAGAAGATCTGCGGCAGCCTTGACATTACCTATCAGGGCAAGGAGATCCATATGGGTCAGTGGGAGCGTCTGACGATGGTTGAGGCCGTCAAGAAGTATGCCGGCTGTGACTATTATGAGTGGGCATCCGACGAGGACGCGAGAGCGTGCGCCAAGAAGATGCACGTGGAGGTTCCCGAAAACGCATCCAAGGGTACGGTTCTCATTGAGCTGTTTGATGCCTACGTTGAGGAGAAGCTGATCCAGCCCACCTTCATCTACGATTATCCCGTTGAGAATAGCCCGCTTGCTAAGCGTAAGGCCAGCGAGCCCGCCTTCACCGAGCGCTTTGAGTACTTTATCAATGCGACCGAGTTCGGCAACGCGTTCAGTGAGCTGAATGACCCGATCGATCAGAAGGCAAGATTTGAGAGACAGGTTGCGCTTAAGCGCGCCGAGGAGCCCAATACCACCGCGCAGGTCGACTATGACTACATTACGGCGCTTGAGTACGGTCTGGCTCCCACGGGCGGACTTGGCTTCGGTATCGACCGTCTGGTGATGCTTCTCACCGACAGCGCTTCGATCCGCGACGTGCTTCTGTTCCCCACGATGAAGAATATCGACTGAGATATTGTTGATTAAACGAGAACCCAAGACGTCGCAGGGCGTCTTGGGTCATTTTTAATAAAAAGGGGATTGTATGAAAACAGAGAAGAACATTTTGATCGCCTTTCTTTTGAATCTGGCGTTTTCGGTGTTTGAATTTTTTGGTGGCATTTTCACGGGCAGTGTGGCAATCCTGTCCGATGCCGTGCATGATATCGGTGATGCCGCCAGCATCGGGGCTTCGTATTTCCTCGAAAAGAAGAGTAAAAAGCAGCCCGATGCCAGCCATACCTACGGCTACGCCCGATATTCGGTCATCGGAAGCGTTCTGACCACCCTCATTCTGTTGTTTGGCTCAGCCATCGTGATTTATAACGCGATCGGCCGTATCATCGAGCCCGTGGCCATCGACTACAACGGAATGATCGTGTTTGCGGTCGTGGGCGCTCTTGTCAATTTCGGCGCGGCATTCTTCACGCGCGAGGGCGGCTCACTCAACCAACGTGCGGTCAATTTGCATATGCTGGAGGACGTGCTGGGCTGGATCGTCGTTCTGATCGGTGCGATTTTTATGCGGTTTACCGATTTTGCTCTCCTTGATCCGATTTTGTCGATTGGTGTGGCGCTCTTCATTTTTGTGAACGCCATCCGGAATCTGAAGGAGGCGGTCGACCTCTTTCTTGAGAAAACGCCGCACGGCGTGGACGTAGACGAGCTTCGCGAGCACCTTTGCGAGGTCGAGGGTGTGCTTGACGCGCATCACATTCACGTGTGGAGCATGGACGGCGGCACACATTATGCCACGATGCATATCGTGACGAACGCCGATCCTCACGAGATCAAGGAAAGGATTCGCGAGGAGCTGGCAGAGCACGGAATCGGACATGTGACCCTTGAGCTGGAAGGCGAGGGCGAGCACTGCCATGAGGAGTCCTGCCACGTGGAGCACCGCGGGGAGTCCGGACACCATCATCACCACCACCACCATCATCATCATCACCACCATTGAAAAAAGCGGAGCCGTGCGGCTCCGCTTTTTATATTTTTTTGTTGGCAGTTCGGAATTGGATGGGCGATAGCCCTTTTTTCTTTTTGAAGGTTTTACTGAAATATGAGCCGCCCGAAAAACCAACGGCGCGGGCAATCTCCTCGATCGGCAGATTGCTTTCCACCAAAAGTACGGTGGCCTTTTCGATGCGCTTTTCGTTGACGTAGTCGCTGACGGTGCAGTGAAAGTTGTTTTGGAAGCGACGGTAGAGCGCACTTTTGGAGACGTTGGCGTTTTTGGAAATGCTTTGTACCGAGAGCTCGGTGTCAAGATGCTCATGGATGTAGTTCAGCGCGCGCTGAAGATTTTCATCGTGATTTGGACGGAGCATATGCTCGATCAGAATATAGCGCACCAGGATTTCGGCGATGTTGGAAAGGCTTTGCAGAGTGTCTCGGCTGATGGGCGAGAGCTCATCGTAATAAGCGCGCATTTCCTCCTCGGGAAGTCCGAGCTTTTTGAGATACTCGCGGAGCTCGCTGAAATCGGTATCGGTTTTGATCTGCCCGAAAATAATGTAGCCGATGATGGCGTCGTCATATACAATCGGCACCGAGACGTCAATGAGTCCCGCATGGCAGACCTGCATTTCCGCCTTACGGCTTTCCCGACTTTTTCTAAGAAGCGCGGCATCCGAGCAAAGGCAGGCTTTTTTGCCTTGTTCGGTATTTTGCACGGCGGCGCAATAGCGCTTGGACTTCCAGGAGGTATGATCGCTTACGAAGGAAAAATCCTCGCGTAAAAGATCCATATGAATACCCGTCGCAAGGTAAAAATCATGTAGGCACCGATTTATTTTTGGAAGATTGTAATTGATCGTCATAGCATCACCCCTTTTTATGATACCATATGTCTGCGTTTTTTGTCAATGGTTTTCGCAAAACGGGAAAATAATACAAAAAATAGGGAAGGATATATCTTTTAAAATGTGGGGGGATTTGATACAATAAAGGTGGAGAAATTTATGGAAAAGGCGGTGTTTTTTCTTGGAAGATATTTTATTGATCGGAAAGCGAATCCTTTCGGATCGTTCGCCCGTGGTTCTTTCGTCTTTGCCCGATGAAAATTGGCGGGATGCCTGGGAGCCGAAGGGCGGAACGTGGTATTACGAAGCCGGTTACCTTATTGGAAGTGAGCCCGAAAATAAGGGCGGCATTCTGCTTAGCAAAAAGCGCTTCGATAAGGACGTGATGCTCAGCTTCACCGCGGCCAGTGTTTTGCCCGCCACGCGTGACGTCAATGCCATCTATTGCACGACCTGGGACGATGAAGTTAACTACTTGAAGCTGGCGTACATTTCGGGGATTGGCGGTTGGTATGAGGACAAATGCGGTATTGAGCGCTTTCCCGAGGACGGACTTCGCGCACTCAATCCCCTCTATCACTATGAGCCGGGCAGAGAGGTGCGGATCACTACGGGTGCAATTGCAGGACATAACTTCCTTATCGTCGACGGACAGCTCGTTCAGGAGCTGATCGATCCCTCGCCGATCCTCGGCGGCGGACACGTGGGCTTTTCGCCCTATTCGACGATGCTGAGGATCAAGGACATTGAGGTGCGCGAGATCGTTTGGGAGGAGCGCATTCAGAAATACGATCCCGAATTTTAAAAGGAGAGAATGATATGGGAAAAGCAACAGATTTTCGCTATAACACCGGTGCCACGATGGTGCCGTGGGCGGCGGTTGGAGAGAACTACAACGTACACGACCTGATGGAGATCATCAAATTTTTGATGCAGGGAAGCGGCAAAGAATACGACGAGGCGCTTGAGGCAGTATGGCAGCAGGTGAAGAAGCTGGATGCTCTTGCCACCCCTCCCGGCAAGCTTTCCCTCGGCAGCAAGGTTGAGGAGGCAGAGGCTAAATGTAACGCCTATCTTGGCACCAATTCCTCCACCTTCGTGACCAATGCGACGGCGGGCTTTGAGATCGCTTATAAGTATGCCAACCTCAAGGCGGGTGACGAGGTCATCGTTCCTGCAATCACCTTTGTGGCGACCATGGCGTATCCGCTGGCGGTCGGTGCAAAGCTGGTTTTTGCCGACGTGGATCCCAAGACCATCAACATGGATCCTGCCGACGTGGCGCGTAAGATCACCGATAAGACCAAGATGATCGTTCCCGTACATATCGGCGGCTACCCCGTGGATATGGATCCCATTATGAAGCTGGCAAGGGAGCACGACATTCTGGTGCTTGAGGACGCGGCACACGCGTTTGGCGCTATGTATAAGGGCAAAAAAATCGGTACGATCGGCGATTTTGCGGCTTTCTCGATGCACGAGGTTAAGAACATCACCTCGTTCGGAGAGGGCGGCATTGCTACCACAAACGTTCCCGGGTTTGAAGGCGAAATGAAGCGCGCACGCTTCTTGGGACTTGATTTTACCTGTCCCATCAAGGATTGGCTTTACAACATTACGCCCATTCAGGGAAAGTATGAGCCCTTCGTGCCCGGCAACGCATCGACGACCGAGATTCAGGGTCTGGGTCTGACGCTTCAGATCTCCCGAAACGAGGAGATCATTGCCGAAAGAAAGCGCGCGGCGGCATATCTTACGAAGCGCTTTGCAGAGAATGACGCGATCATCCCACAGGATCTCGGAAATGACGAGATCAAGCCCACCTTCCATCTGTATCTGCTTCAGATCGACCCCGAAAAGGCGGGCGGAGACGTTCAGGTACTCAAGCAGAAGCTTGCAGAGAAAGGCGTAACGCAGATCGCGCACTTTGGCCCGCTCTACCGTTTCAAGATCGTGGAGGACATGGGCTACAACGCCGAGGAAATTGCCAAGACTTGCCCCAATTGTGAGGAGGTCTTCTACAAGAGATTTACCCACCTTCCGCTCTACGGACTTTCCGATGAGCAGTTGAAGTATATGGCCGACGCGGTACTCGCGTCGGTGGCCGAAATGCAAGAGGGAAAGTAAGATGAAGATCAAATGGGGAGTGATCGGCTGCGGCGGCATTGCGGACAGAAGAACTCTGCCCGGTATGATGCTTGCCGAAAATGCCGAGCTTGTGGCCGTGATGGACACGCGCCTTGAGGCCGCTGAGTCTTGCCGCAAAAAATACGGCGCCAAATATGCCTTTGACAAAGCCGAGGAGCTTTTGGCTTTGGAAGAAATCGAAGCAGTATATATTGCTTCGCCCGTATTTTGCCATAAGGCACAGTGCGAGGCGGCAGCAAAGGCAGGGAAGCATATTCTTTTGGAAAAGCCAATGGGACTATCGGTGGCCGAGGCTCGTGAGATCGAGGCGATCTGCACGGCGGCGGGCGTAAAGCTCGGCGTGGCCTTTATGATGCGCTTTCATAGCTACCACGCTGAAATGCGCCGCTTGGTGAAGGAAGGGGTCCTTGGCGAGATCGTTTCGGCAAGAGCACAGTTTACCTGCTGGTATCCCGAGATCGAAAATTGCTGGCGGCAGAACAAGGCGCTTTCGGGCGGCGGTGCGATGCTGGACATGGCGATCCATTCGATCGATCTTATCCGTTATATCACGGGACAAGAAATCGTGGAGGCCAAGGGGCTTTGCGGCAATCAGATCTTCAAATACAACGTAGACGATGCGGGCATCGGTGTTTACCGAATGAGTAACGGCGCGCTTTGCGTGGTGGATTCGGCGTTTAATATTCCCGATGACGTGTCGGTCAGCAAGCTTGAGTTTTACGGTACGAAGGGAAGTATGGTGGCCAAGGGGACACTCTCACAGGTGGAGGGCGGCTCCCTTGAGGTGCTTGCGGCGGAAAGCGCGGGTGGCTACGATGCCGCGCAAAACCGAAGCACCGTACAGCCGATTCCCGTTTCGGTCGAATTCGGCAATATGTATACCAAGGAGATCGAGGCGTTTGGCCGCGCCGTTCGCGGCGAGGGTGAGATCCCCGTGACGGCAGCCGATGCGATCCTTTCGCAGAAGGCGATCGAGGACGTGTATACAGAAAATAAGGCTTGACTTCAGATTTTGTCTGTGCTATAATAGCCTCGTGGATTTTATGCCGCGAGGCTATTTTTGGAAAGGAATCATGTACGATGGAGCTTAAACAGATCACATATTTATCCGAGGCGGACGGCTCGATGCAGCCTGCGCTCGTCTGCGCGGCTGAGGGAGAGGAAAAGCGCCCGCTTGCCGTTTGTTTGCATACTTGGAGCTACGATATTTCGCGTTTTTATGAGGATTATCTCCAGAAATGTCAGGAGAGGAACTGGCACTTTATCTATCCGCTCTTCCGCGGCCCCAACTGGACGCCCGAGGCCTGCGGCTCGGATCTGGTGGTTTCGGACCTGGAGTGTGCGGTCACGTATATGAAGGAAAACTATAACGTGGACGAATCGCGAATCTACCTTGTCGGCGGATCGGGCGGCGGACACGCCTCCATCCTTATGGCGGGCAGACGTCCCGAGCTTTTCACCGCCATTGCCTCGTATTGCCCCATCAGCGATCTTGCGGCTTGGTTCAAGGAGACCTACGAGAAGAAGCAGCCCTCGACCAAGCGGGATTATGACGATCACATTTTTGACGCTTGCGGAGGCAATCCTCTCACCGACGAAAAGGCGGCGGCTGAGGCAAAGCACCGCTCGCCGCTGACTTGGCTTGCCAATGCCAAGGGTAAAGTGATTTTGGATATTGAGACGGGTATTCACGACGGACACACGGGAAGCGTTCCGATCTCGCACGCGCTTCGCGCGTTCAATGCGGTGGCGGAGGAAAAGGATCGCCTTTCCGAGGCGGATATCGAATTTATGGTCAAGAACGAGCAGGTGCCCGAGCACCTTCGCTTTGAGGGACATGATGCGGCTTACGGCACACAGCACAAGGTTTTGCTTCGCCGTGAGTCGGGCAAGGTGCGCCTGACACTGTTTGAGGGTACACACGAAATGCTCTCCTCCTGCGCCTTTGGCTTCCTCAGTCGCCAGGTCCGCGGCGAGGCACCGGATTGGTCGAGCGGAGACACGGCTGAGCCGACAAGCGCCTCGGTGCTTTCCAAATAAAACTAAAAAGAGTTCGGCTTCGGTCGGACTCTTTTTTACTTTTTGCGGTCAAAAAGGGTGATTTTTTTCAAAGGAATTGCTTTTTCAGAGAGAATGTGCTATACTTATAAAAAACGAAAAAGGGGAGCAATCGTATGATAGCACCAACAGAAATTACGTATTTTTCCAAGCTGGACGCTTCGATGCAGCCGGCGTTGATGTGGGCGGCAAAGGACGATGAACCCAGACCCCTTGTGGTCTGCCTTCATACCTGGAGCGCACGGATCGATAAAGAAAGATATTACGCGCAGTATCTGCCCCGATGCCAGGAGCGGAATTGGCACTTCATTTTCCCGTTGTTCCGTGGACCGAACTACACGCCCGAGGCCTGCGGATCGGATCTTGTGGTGTCGGATCTTGAGTGCGCCGTGACCTACATGAAGCAGACCTACCGTGTGGACGAGTCGAAGATCTTTCTCGTTGGCGGATCGGGCGGCGGACACGCTTCGCTTTTGATGGCGGGCAGACGTCCCGAGCTTTTCACCGCGATCTCCTCGTGGTGTCCCATCAGCGACATCGCCGCTTGGTTCAAGCAGGTCAATCTGAAGAAGCAGCCCTCGACCAAGCGCGACTACGACGATCACATTTTCGAGGCCTGCGGCGGCAACCCTTTGACCGATGAAAAGGCGGCGGCCGAGGCTAAGCACCGCTCGCCCCTGACGTGGCTTTCGAATGCCACCGACAAGGTGATTCTGGACATCGGTGCAGGCATTCACGACGGACATATCGGAAGTGTTCCGATCTCGCACGCCATCAACGCCTTCAACGAGGTGGCAAAGGAAGAGGATCGCATTTCCGAGGCGGATATCGCTTACATGGTGGAAACCGAGAAGGTGCCCGAGCATCTGCGCTTTGAGGGAGAGGACGTGGCCTATGGACCGCGCACGGTCCATTTCCGAAGAGTTTCGGGGCAGGTGCGTCTGACGCTCTTTGAGGGCGGTCACGATATGGTTCCCGGAGCAGTTTTCGGCTTCTTTGACCGTCAGGTGCGCGGTACGGCGCCCGTGTGGAATTCGGGCGACGTTTATGACGCCGACCTTGACGAGGACGTTGAGCTTACCAAATAAAAAATGCCCCGTGTTTCTTTGGAAACACGGGGGTTTTCTTCAAGAAAAAACTTGATTTTCATCGCAAAATATGGTATAATAAATCAATGTATTTTATTGAGAGCGAGGAGGTCTTTTTATGAACCGAATTGAGCATAGAGAAGAGAAGTGGGAATTTCCTTTTGTGGAGTACTCGCCCGAGAATATGGGCGGTGAAAAGCTCCCGCTCATCATTCAGCTTCACGGAGCCGGTGAGCGCGGGTGCGGCGGTCAGCTTCTGAATCTTGTGGATGTGCACGGCTTTTCGCATATTCTTAAGGAAAAGGACTACCCCTGCATTGCCGTGATGCCGCAATGCCCGAAGGATACCTTTTGGGTGGCACGCATTGAGTCGCTGATTCTGTTTATTGAGCACTTGATCCGCGAATATCCCGTGGATCCGGACAGAGTATATCTGACGGGTCTGAGCATGGGTGGCTTTGGCACCTGGTTTACCGCGATGGCCAAGCCCGAGCTTTTTGCCGCGATCGCGCCGGTTTGCGGTGGCGGAATGGCTTGGAATGCCGGTCTGCTCCATATGCCTGTCTGGGCGTTTCACGGAGCAGAGGATCCGGTGGTAAATCCGCGGAATTCCGATGAAATGGTGGAAAAGCTTCGCTCGATCGGCGCGGACGTTACCTATACTCGCGTGGAGGGCGTAAAGCATAACGTTTGGGAAAATGCCTATACCGAGGAGCTTCTCGAATGGCTTTTGAGTAAGAAAAAGGGAGAAACACGATGAATACAAACAATTCGGGCGGCGATATTCGCATTGAGAATCGCTTTACGGCCTGGTTTGAAAACTTCTGGTATCATTATAAATGGAGAACCATTGGCGCACTCTTCTTGGCGTTTGTTCTGACCGTTTGCATCACGCAGTGTGCGCGCAAGGAAAAGATCGACGTGGTGGTCATGTACGCGGGGCCGTATCTGTATACGGGCAACGAGGCACTTGCGGTGAAGGACGAGCTGAACGCCGTGATGCCGTCGGACTTCAACGGTGACGGCGAGAAGATCACGGGGCTGGTTACCTACCAGATCATGACCGAGGCGCAG
>JAEIGA010013489.1_pt1 | contig 12437 bp, 10 predicted proteins | sample 9270691 | NCBI WGS metagenome assembly JAEIGA01 (sample SAMN17057246, study PRJNA624740) | gut metagenome | biome: biome; isolation source: fecal sample | host: Bos grunniens | place: China: Xizang | collected 2019
ATTGACAGACCGATTTATCTTATGCTTGCAGGCATTATCTATCTTATTGAGGCTCTGTCGGTTGTATTGCAGGTGTTCTGGTTTAAAAAAACCGGCAAGAGGCTATTTAAAATGAGTCCTATCCACCACCATTTTGAAAAAAGCGGTTGGAGTGAGGTAAAAATCGTTATTGTTTTCTCAATTATTACGCTTATTGGCTGTGCAGTGTGTGTTGCGGCTGTAAGATTAGGTTAATAGTATAATTCACAAAAATCAAAGGGGTTGACCGTTTTGCCGGAAAAAACAGTTAAAAGGGAAAAAAGTATTTTTTCAGGTCTTTTTATTGAGGGTAAAATGGATTTGACCTTTTTGTTTTTGTTGCTGATTATTATGACAATCGGCCTTATAATGCTATTTTCTGCAAGCTATATTTTTGCCGATACCTATCATGGTAATAGCTACTATTTTATAACCAAGCAGGCCGGCTTTGCCGCTTTCGGCGTTGCATTAATGCTATTTGTATCCAAGATTGATTATCACATTATAAGAAAATTTGCTGTTCCTTTTTATATTTTTATGGCTGTATTCTTGACAGTAATGCTGATTTTACCGCCGATGGTTCCGAATACAAGTGTAAAGCGTTGGTTTTCGTTAGGACCGGTTAACTTTCAGCCGTCTGAGTTGGCAAAATTTGCGGTAATTTTGATACTTGCACATTTAATTGCGGCAAACCAGAAAATTATGAAAACATTTCGCTTCGGCTTTTTAACCTTGGGTCTTGTAGTTGGGCTGATTTGTATTTTGGTAGTTTTAGAGCCGCATCTATCTGCCACTGTTTTAATATTCTTAATTGGTGCCGTTATGATGATTGTCGGCGGCTTGCAGTTAAGATATATTTTAGGCGGATTGGGAATTGCCGCTGTGGGTGTTGCTGTGGTTTTAAGCGGTGCAATTAAATACGCTCAAGACAGATTGACCTTCTGGCTGGACCCTTGGTCGGCTCCGGTCGGTGAGGGTTATCAGACTATTCAGTCGCTTTTGGCTATCGGCTCAGGCGGTTGGGTCGGTAAGGGCTTGGGACAGTCAAACCAAAAGCACCTTTGGGTTCCTGAACCGCATAACGACTTTATATTCTCAATTGTTTGTGAGGAATTAGGCGTTATCGGTGCTATGATAATTATAATTCTTTTCTGCCTTTTAATGTGGAGAGGCTTTTCGATTGCAGTTAAAGCACCCGATAAATTCGGCAGTCTTTTGGCTTTGGGACTAACCTTTCAGGTTGGACTTCAAATGACTTTGAATGTATTGGTTGTAACTAACACAATTCCTAATACCGGCATCAGCCTGCCGTTCTTTAGTTACGGCGGTACATCATTGGTTATTTTGCTTGCTGAAATGGGTATAATTTTAGGAATTTCAAGAACGTGTAACAATAAGAAAACTTTGTAAAAATTTTTTATTATAGCATTTGATTTTGAGGTGTAGGGTATGCATATAGTTTTTGCAGGCGGAGGCACCGCAGGGCATATTAATCCGGCTATTGCCGTTGCAGGATATTTAAAGCAGGTCGATAATAAGTGTAAAATCAGCTTTATCGGTACTGAAAGAGGAATGGAAAGCCGACTTGTGCCATTGGCAGGATATGATTTTTATACAATTGATGTTTCAGGCTTTCAAAGAAAGCTGACAATAAAAAATATCGGACGAAATATCAGTGCCGCATATAAGGCAGTGGCCTCGTCATTTGCTTCCAAAAAGCTTTTGAAAAAACTTAATCCGGATGTTGTTGTCGGTACAGGCGGATATGTTTGCGGACCTGTTTTGCGTGAAGCTGCTAAATTAGGCATTAAAACCGCAGTTCACGAGGCAAATGCTTATCCGGGTGTAACAATTAAGATGCTGGCACCTTTGGTTGATGTAACAATGGTAGGTATGGAGGATGCTTTAAAAAATTTAAAGCCTAAGAATCCTGCCATAGTGACCGGTAATCCTATTCGTCAGTCTTTAACCGCTGTAACCAAGTACGAGGCACGAGAAAAACTTGGCATTCCGGATGATGCTAAGGTGTTGCTTTCCTTTGGCGGCAGTCTTGGTGCAAGAGCTATAAACGATGCAGTGCTTGAGGTTATCAAGTATAACCTTAATGCAAAGGAGTTTATCCATTTTCACGGCACGGGCAAATCAGCTTATACTGAATTTTTACAAAGGGCAGAAGACTTCGGCTATACTGAGGATAATAAGAACGTTAAAATTTTAGAATACATAGATAATATGGATGTTATGATGGCGGCGGCAGATGTTGTTATCAGCCGCGCAGGTGCTATGTCGGTTAACGAGCTTCAGGTTTGTAAAAAACCATCAATCCTCATTCCGTCACCTTATGTTGCTGAAAATCATCAGTTTCATAATGCAATGTCATTAAAGAAAATTAATGCCGCTGAGCTTATTGATGAAAAGGACCTTAACGGTGAGACACTTTTAAGTACGGTTAAAGCTTTAATTTGTGACCGTGACCGTTTGGAAACAATGGCCTTGGCTTGCGAGGCTACTGCTATCGCTGATGCTGACCGCAGAATTGCCGAAATAATTTTAAATCTGGTAAAAAAATAACAAATAATTATTCAAGGCATAGTATGTACCGAGGTGTGTACTATGTCCTGTTTAAAAATTGACGGTGGGAAACGGCTTTATGGTGAAATAGCCGTTCATGGGGCTAAAAACAGTATTTTACCGCTTCTTGCTGCCGCTTATATGTGTCAGGGTCAGACTGTTTTACATAACTGTCCTTTTCTTTCGGATGTTGAAATCTCTTTAAAAATTTTAGAATATTTGGGCTGTAAATGTGAACGGCAGGGAAGTACGTTGATTATTTCTCCGTCAAATAGCAATTGCTTTGAAATTCCTGAGTGTTTAATGCGCGAAATGCGTTCGTCAATTGTTTTTATGGGGGCCTTGCTTTCAAAAATGGGAAGCTGTGTTATGAGCTTGCCCGGTGGATGCGAATTGGGCCCGAGACCGATTGATATCCATATTGATTCCTTGACTAAGCTTGGCGCGGTAATTGAATGTAATCACGGTTTTTTGACGTGTAGCTTACCTGAAGGTATTAAGGCTGCTGAGCTTTATTTAAAATTCCCAAGTGTCGGCGCTACTGAAAATATTATTTTAGCGGCGGCAGTGTCAAACGGAACTACAGTAATTCATAATGCCGCAAGGGAACCTGAAATTGAGGATTTAGCCTTATTCTTAAATTCTGCCGGTGCCGAAATTAACGGTGCAGGCAGTGATACAGTGGTTATTAACGGTGTAAATAGGCTTAACGGTACTGAGTATACCGTAATGCCTGACCGAATAATTGCCGCCACCTGTATGATGGCTACTGCTGCTTGCAAAGGAAGAATTTGCCTTAATAATGCAAATAAAAATCACCTAATACCTATAATTTCAATTTTAAGGGATGGTGGCACATTAGTTGATGTGTCCGACTCAGGCCTGACGGTCACCTCGCATTTTCGTCAGCATAATTTCGGTACCGTTACTACTCAGCCATACCCCGGTTTTCCAACCGATGCGGGACCAATTTTGGTGGCACTTTCATCTGTGTGCAAAGGCACTGGTGTGTTTATAGAAAATATATTTGACAGCCGATTTCATTATATTGATGAACTACGGCTGCTCGGCGCAGATATAAAGACGGTTGGCCGTGTGGCTGTAATAACCGGTGTTAAAAGTTTGGTTGGTGCGGATGTTGTTTCTCACGATTTACGCGGTGGAGCAGCATTAACCGTTGCGGCTTTGGCTGCAAAAGGCTGTTCAATTATCCGTAAACCTTGCTATATCGACCGAGGATATCAAAAAATTGAGGAAATTTTCGGCTGTTTAGGTGCCGATATTAAAAGAACAGAGGATTAATTATGAAGGTAGAATATTCCGAAGCAGATCGACGTCCTCAAAAAAGGAGACGTAGGCGTCACTCAAAATTAAAGAGAATAGCCGTTGCTATATTTTCAATTTTGTTGGTATTAGGCTTTGCAGTTGCTTTGATGGTTACCGTTTTCTTTAATGTTACCTCGGTTAAGGTCATCGGTAGCAGTATATACAGTTCAGAGGAAATAATATTTGCATCGGGTATTGTTAACGGTGATAATCTTCTAAGAATGTCTGCAGATGAAATTGAAGCTAGAATTGTGAAGAATTTACCGTATATAAAAGAGGCAGAAATAATAAAATCTTTTCCTGATTCAGTAGGTATTCGTGTTGAGCCGGTTGAGGAAAGATATAGTATCGTTACCGACTTAGCTACCTATATTGCAGATGATAATTTTAAAGTACTGAGAGTAGCAACACAAGCGGACAACGACTTAACAAGGGTGCGCGGAATTAAATCTGAAAGCTTTACAGAAGGGTTAACAGTTAATTTTGCCGATAAGCAGCAAAGGGATGTGTTTAATGATATTTTGGCTATTTGCAGTGAAAAAGGCTTAAATATAACCTATATTAACATTGAGAACTTGGTTGATATTGTTTTTGCAATAGATAATAAGGTGCTTGTAAAATTAGGTACATACAGTAATTTAGCCGAAAAAATGACCCACCTTACTTCTGTTCTGACAACTATTGATAAAGAAGCTTCGCTAAGTATTTCTCTTAAAGATTATTCAGTTATTAATAAAGAAGCTATTACGAAATATGAGGATATTTCAAATTATATTAAATAATTCAAGATATTGCGGTATAATTTTCAAAAAATACAATATTTTTGAATATTTAGTATTGCATTTTGTGAAACTTAGTGATATAATTGACAACGGAATACTGTAAATAGAAGTATTTATATAAGAAAAATCGGAAGGATGATTAAAATGGCATTCGAAATTGATAACGAAACTGCTGATGTTGTACAGATTAAAGTAGTCGGTGTAGGCGGCGGCGGCGGTAACGCAGTTAACCGTATGGTTGATGCAGGTGTTCGCGGCGTTGAATTTATTGCAATTAATACTGATAAGGCAGCCTTATTGCTTTCTAAAGCAACCCATAAAATCCAAATTGGTGAAAAGTTAACTAAGGGCCAGGGTGCAGGTGCTTCTCCGGATAAGGGTGAAAACGCTGCTCAGGAGTCTAAGGATGAAATCGCAGCTGCTCTCCGCAGTGCAGATATGGTCTTTATCGCAGCCGGCATGGGCGGCGGTACCGGTACCGGTGCAGCTCCCGTTGTCGCTCAAATTGCTAAGGAGCTTGGAATTTTGACTGTTGGTATCGTTACCAAACCCTTCGCTTTTGAAGGCAGAAAGAGAATGCTTCAGGCTGAAGCAGGTATTGAGGCTCTCCGTGCACAGGTTGATAGCCTTATTGTTATCCCGAACGAAAGACTTAAGTTTGTTTCCGAGCAGAAGATTACATTAAAGAATGCTTTTGAAATTGCTGACGATGTTCTCCGTCAGGGTGTTCAGAGTATTTCTGAGCTTATCAATGTTACCTCCATGGTTAACCTTGACTTCGCTGATGTTACACAGGTTATGAAGGATGCAGGCTACGCTCATATGGGTGTGGGTATTGCAACCGGCCGTGACAAGGCTGAGCTTGCAGCTCAGAAGGCTATCCACAGTCCTTTGATTGAAACAAGTATGGAAAATGCCCGTGGTGTTATTATCAGCATTATCGGTTCTGAGGATATCGGACTTGAAGAGGTTGAACAGGCTTCTACCATAATTTCTGATATGGCTCATCCTGATGCAACTATTATTTGGGGTGCTCAGCTTGATCCGATGATGGAGGATGAAATGCGCATCATCGTTGTTGCAACCGGTTTGGGTGACGATACTAAGAAGGAAAACAGTGCTGCTGACAGTATTTTGAATTCTTTCTCTGCAAATCAGTCTGAGGATGACGGATATATCACCATCCTTGAAGAACTTACCAAATAATTTATGCTGTTTTGCGGCTTTGCACTCTAGTAAAGCCGCATTTTGGCACTTTTTGTTGTATTATGTAATAGTTTGATTGTGATTAATAAATAATTATTGATTTTATGCATTGTTAACAAAAAAAGTGTTGACATTAGTAATTTTCGTGGTAAAATAAAATTAAATCATTTTAGAATTAATTTGTTATTTTTAAGGAGGAATATATTATGAAAAAAATTATCTCATTAGTTATTGCAATTGTACTTCTCACTGCTTGTGTACTCTCAGTAAATGCTGCTACCGGTATCACCGCCGATGAGCAGAAGATTATTGATGCACTCAGCAAGAAGGTTACCATGGCTAGCGGTGCTGTAGCTGAGCTTCCTGCATCTTACATTAATACTGCTAAGGATTACCTTATAAAGGCTGATCTTTCTGCACAGGATGTTCAGGGCATCTTAACTTCAATTGATGCCGCAGCTAAAGTTGTTGAGGAGTCTAAGGCAGAATCTTTAGGCAAGATGGATAAGGCAGATAAGGCAGCATTCATTGATAGTGCTAAGGATGCAGCCGAGGTTATTGACGCTGAGGTTATCGTTAAAAAGGGTGACAAGGCAGATAACTGGGACCTTACTTTGAAGTTTACTGAAGAGTCTGACGTTCCTGGTTACACCGCAACAGATAAGCCGGTTGAAATCGGTATTTCCGGCGGCGATATTGTTAAGCAGACCGGTGTTGAGGGTAACATGGTTTCTGTTATCGTAGCTGCTTCTGTTGTAATGATGGGTCTTGCATTCGTAGTTATTTCTGCTCGCAAGAAGGCTTCGGACAGATAATAGAATATGAATACTAAAACTCCTGAAAAAGGCAGTTTATTAAAAAGAGTAATGGCTTTCTTCGGATTGCCATTACTCTTTTGTTTTATTGCTTACTTAATTGTATATTTCATTGCAAGTCCAATTATTGCACCAATTACCTCTATTTTATCAATGTTTATAGGCGATAGTAAGCCAAACTTTTCAGATACTCAGGTAGGCAGCAATAAAATTGAATTTGTTGATTGGGATGCAACACAGCGTGAACAAATACACGTTTCAGAAATTACTATGCCTAATGTTGGGGATGTTTATGCTCATATAACTATTCCTGATACCGGTGTTGATTGTGATGTGTATTACGGTGACACTAAGAAGATTTTAAAAAAAGGTCCGGGACAGAGCACGGCCAGTATGTTACCCGGATTTGGTAGCACAACGCTTGTTGCTGCACATGTAACTACACATTTTAACGGACTTCAAAATGTTAAAATCGGTGATACAATATATTACGCAACATCTTGGGGTGCGTACGAATATAAGGTTAATGATATTCAAATAGTTAAGGCAACAGAAGCTATGAAGCTATTTGACTTGGGTGCAAAGCAGGATAATCTTGCACTTTATACCTGCTATCCCTTCAATTCGGTCGCATTTAGGTCTGAACGATATTTTGTATTAGCGGAATTTGTTTCGGGTCCAAAGATAAATGTAATGGCTGAATAGCGGAGGCATATTATGAAATTATATGATAAAATATCATTAGCTGTTGTGTCGGTTTTGCTTTCAGTTTTTATATTTGCCACAGTAGTGTCGTGTGTATTAAACTTAACTTTTTGTAACAAGAATTATATGATTGCCGTATTGGAAAGGCATGATTATTATAGCTTGATTTATAAGGAATACACAGAGTCTATTGAGGACGGAATTGCCATTCCTGCCGGAGTAGAACCCGGAATTCTTTCGAATGTTGTTTCTCAAATTGAAATGAAAAATCAGATTAACGGTATTATATCGGCTGCGTATGATAGTTCTGTCGATAATTCATCAGGCTTTGCTTATGAGGATATTGAGCAGAAGTTTTATAACTCAATGGAAGCGTACTTTATTAGTAAGGGCTTTGAATTCAATGAAGAAGTTGAGAATGACATTAAATATGTAGCTACTCACTGTGCCGATGAGTGTAAGGGTTATGCTGAAATGCCGTTTATTTATACTATTGGAGACTATGCAAATGATTTTCAAAAGGTTTTCACAATAGTAGGTTTTATTGCAGGCACTATGATAATATTTTTAGTTGTGTTAATTTCTGTTACTAAAAAATGGCGTTCCTCAGCATTGCTTTGGAGCGGAATATCATGTATGACCGCTGGACTAATGGTGGTAATTGCACCACTGTATGTACTTTTGACTGATGTAATTGGGCGACTTAATATAGGTGTTAAATCTTTATATTATTTTGCGATAGGTTATTCCACCGATTTACTGTATATATTAATATCACTTGGTTTGGCCTTGATAATTATTTCATTAGTTATTGGCTTTAAAATATTGATATATCCGTTAATTAAGCGAAATAGTACAAAATAATAATTTAAAAAGTACCTTCGAATTTTCATTCGAAGGTACTTTTTTATGTTTTTCTTAAAAAATCAATTTTTTAAAAGAGTAGTGCCGGGGAAGAAGTGAGATAAAATTTGCTCAGCAGTCCAGCCTTGTTTTGCATAGGCGATTGCACCCTGCTGACTTAAACCTACACCGTGACCGTAGCCGTGTGTTGTTACGGTAAAGGTATCATTTTCGGCACTGTATACTACTGTATAAGCCGAGGAACGAATGGTTGTTTTACCGGTGTTGGCTTTTGTTAACACACTGTCTCGCAGATACGTTCCTTTCTTAACTACTCCGCAAATATTTACCTTAGTACAATATGCGTTGTTTGAATCGTATTCAGTCGGTACAATCCACTGCTCCTTAGGTGTATTTTCTATATCAATATTCCCAAATTCGGATTTGTTTGATTTTAAGGCTAATAATACATTCTTAATTTCATCAGCAGTATAGATTGTAGTAACCTCATAATTTTTTGTATCCTTATCAACAGGACATTCAACGCCCTGTAAATACGGATAACTTCCTCCACCCCAAACATTGTGATAAGCGGCAGTAAAGCCGGCAGAGGTATCATGGCAGTAGGTTTTAGCCAATGTGTTACCGTACATTAGAAGCATACCTTTGGCTTCTCCGGCGTATTTCAGTGCTTGAGCTGTAGGAGATTGCATAGCATTTTCGGGCGGTTTAGACGGTAAAATAACATTGCCGTCCTTATCGTATGAGCAAAGTCCGCCGTTGTTGATAATCCAATTATATTTAACAATTGCCTGAGCTATAAGAGCCTCAGGAGGGTGAATTGTCGGGCTCATTTCGATTTCTATAATCCAAGCAACAACCTCAACGGCACTGCCTACTATAACCTCACCCTTGCGGTCGGGACCTTTTGACTTAACGGCTACAGTGACATCCCAAGTATAAAGAGGGTCAACATTAGGCTTAGACTGTGAGGGTGCTGATGAAACTGTAGAGCTAACTGTAGAACTAATGGTAGAGCTTAAAACAGAACTGCTGATAACTGTACTGCTTGACGGGTGAGCCTGTGACACCGATTCGGTACCGGAGGACGGAAGACTTGGCTCGGCAGAGGTTTGCTCGGATGAATTGCCCGAGGTACTTGATTCAGCCGAAGACGGTTCAGATGGTACCGTACTGCTAGATTGTAAGGAGGATGTTGAGCTTACCGAGGTAACTGTACTACCGGTTGATGTAGAAGATGACGGCGTAGACGGCGTTGGAGTAGGAGAGGGGATTACCGGTAGAATAATATCAGGCGTGTCTCCTAAAAAGTCGTTATCCATATCATCACCGTCAGCAGGAGTATCATCACTGCTTGATGAAGATTCATCGGAAGAGGTTACGTCAGAACCGGGGTCAGAAGAGGTGTTGGAGGGGTTATTAGTGCTTTCACCAAAATACTCAGGTGTCATTAAAACCTTTATAGATTTAAGCTTTGCAACTGCAACGTAGCGTTCGTTATCGGTAACACCGACAAGTACAATTATTTTTTCATTACCGTAAAACTCATCAAGCGATTGACTGCCTGATAAGGCTTTAAGCTCGTTAAGATAATTAATATAAGCTTCAGTATCTGAAAACTCGGTCTGAGTATAGTCAAAGCCATTAGCGTCTGAGTGATTAAAGCACCAAGTAATCTGCCATTGAGATTTTATGTGACTGTCGGCAGCATTAATTACATCACCTGATTTAAGATTATTTAATCCGTTAAAAAGTCCGTTAGGATTGGCATTACCGAAGATAATCGTGCTTCGGTCGGCGTCGGTAATCTCCTTATTGCTGAGACTGAATAGCATACCACGGGTATCGGGGATGCCGTCAGGCAGTGAGTTCAGATAAAAATAAAATTTATCTAAACTATTAACTGTATTAACAGGGTGGTTAACACCGATAGTGTCAATATTAAGCCAGGTAAATACACTTTCGTCAAGCTTCTTTACCTTATCAAATGCTTCTGAAGGAGTTATTGAGTCGTCAGAATATGCCGATTGTAAAGCTAAATAATAATCTTTAGGTTTTGCGGCAGTTTGGTTAGTGCCTTTAAAAAGGAAGAATACCAAAGCAGTACCGATAATTGCAAGCATTGTAAATACAAAGCACAATATGCGGAAAACCCTGCCTCTTTTGTGATGCTTGATGCCTTTTTTAGATTCAATTATGTCTATAAAGTCGTCATCAAAATCATTAAAATCCGTTTGGTCTTCAACTGTTTCTACAGATTCATCCATATCGTCTACTTCATAAATTTCGATATCGTTGGTTATATTGTTGCAAGAATCCGTCTTATCAATGTCATCAATTATAGGTTCCTCATTAACGGAATCGGTTGAGTCTTCAAAATCGATAATGTCTTCCTCAGACGTATTATTTTGGTTAATATCTGTATTTTCTTCAATATATGTAAATGCAGCTCCACTACCGTAAACATTGTGATGCTCGGTGATATAGCCGGCTAAGAATTCTTTTACAATTCTTAGCCTTGTTTCTTTATCTTCGGTAAAGCTGATTATGGTTTGAGGGCCGCTTTCAATTAAAAACCCACCAAAGTTGTGATTTTTTGAGCTTAGCGGAACAGCACTTTCGGGAATTGCATAGCGATTGTGTGCTGAAATACCATAGCCTTGATAATCGGGTACAACAGGAGCTTTGCCGATAGCACGGGAAATAATCAGCGGAAGGTTATCCTCAAGATATCCGCCAACTGTAATAATAATTTCACTTCTTGAAGCTGCACGCTTAAGATTTTTCAAAAAATCCTTATTACTGTTTGCACATGAGGCAAGCAGTCGCACCGGATAATCGCCGTGAAGCCCGAATTCAAGCGACACGTCTGCAGGTGTTTTATAGTAAATTATTTCAATTTTCACATCCTTGCCCAAAGCGAATAACCTCCTTTTACTGAAATTTTAAAATAATTTTGACAACGCTTACTTTTTCGAGGCAGTGTCGGCTGAAGAATCAAGCTGCGGAATGGGAAGCTTTTTCTTTTCGTAATATTCTTTAGAGTAGAGAACATCCTTGTTAGCTGTAATACTTTCAGTATCTACATCTTGAGTCTCATCCTGACGTACTAAACGGCCTAGGATTACAAAACGTGCATTGGTAAAGTCATAGCAGCAGGTTGAAAGTGTGATGATTTCATCATCAGCATTTATATCGACCGGAATATCGTAAAGACTGCGTTCACGACTGTGTTTAATCCACTGCATAAAGTCGGTGTCATTTGTGAACTTTGTGCGGTATGCACTGTATGAATAGCCGAAGGTGGTATCCTCGGTATCATTAACAATCATAACTGCAAAAATTTTATATACTCTTTTTTCGTAAAGCGAGTCAAAGGAAATTATCGGATTTTTACGCATATTGTTAATATCGCGGTATTCATCCAAGCTGCCGAACATTGCACCGTATCGCATATTGTGCCCGTAAATGATCTGATTACGGGAAAGTGACATTGGGTTGATATTACAACGGTAGTCAAGGAACAGAGCACCGTAGCTGTTATTCTTTTTATCCATATCGTGGGTAACATAGTATTGGTTGTCAATGTACTGGTAAACAGGATTGTCAACCTTTGTACCGGGAATACTAATCCAACCTACAACATCATTGTTTTGCGATTTAAGAAAGTCAAACTTGGAAAACTGATTGTTATCGTTTTTTGTGTAGTCATCCTTATTTAACTCGTAATTATTACGGATGTTTTCAATTTTAGCATCCTGTTGACCGAGGTCAACAAAATATGCAACAAGATAGACACCCGAAACAATGATTGCCAAGGCGGCAACAATAGCAACCGATTTAATAATTATGGTTTTTGTATTGTCCTTTTTTGAGGGTATAACCTTAATAAAGAATTGCTTGATTTTGTCAAACAGTTTATTTACCTTTTTTTGGGGGTTAATTTCAACATCCTTTGATGCTGCTTCAGTGGACTCAACTACATCAGCAGTTTCGGTAGCTTCAGCAGTTTCGGTGACGTCCGGTACATCAACAGCTTTATCAGCTTCCTTGGCTTCGGCTTCCTTTTTAGCCTTGTTGTAAAGCATAACCTCTTCATCGGGAACATACATTGTTTTCTTTTTTTTGTTAAACATAAAATCTCCTTATC
>JAEIGA010013490.1_pt1 | contig 12436 bp, 11 predicted proteins | sample 9270691 | NCBI WGS metagenome assembly JAEIGA01 (sample SAMN17057246, study PRJNA624740) | gut metagenome | biome: biome; isolation source: fecal sample | host: Bos grunniens | place: China: Xizang | collected 2019
TATTGTTTTAATACTTTATCTGTTAAACTCTCAATAACATCTGCCTTTAATAGAGCAATACCTTTTTCTTTATCACAAAGAACAATAACAGAATCTCCTGGATTTATGTCAAACATAGTTCTTATTTCTTTTGGTATAACAATTTGTCCTTTTTCGCCTACTTTACAAATACCAACAAATTTGTTTTTATCAGTTTTATTTCTTTCCATATCTAAATACTCCTTTTTTGTATAACTTGTTATACTTTTCATACTTATTATACTTTTATAATAAGTATTTGTCAACCGAATAACAATAAAAACACCTTATCTATTATGATAAAGTGTTTTATAATAATTACACTGGTTTCAAACGGGATAACCATTATGAACAGTTTTTTATTTATCTAACTCTCCATTTCTAATTTTTTCTAAAGTTTCATAGAAATAATCTGGAGCTGGTCTAGAAAATTCTAAATATTCTTTAGTACGTGGATGAATAAATCCTAATGTTTGCGCATGTAAGAATTGTCCATTTTCTCCATATACTTTTCTTGGGCCATATAATGGATCCCCAAAAACAGGATAACCAATGTATGACATATGAACCCTAATTTGATGAGTTCTACCTGTTTCTAGTTGTAATTCTACTAAAGTAAATTTTTTAAATCTTTCTAGTACTTTAAAATGTGTAACAGCTGACTTACCTCCACTTACTACCGCCATTTTTTGTCGATCATTTTCATCACGACCAATAGGAGCATTGATTTTTCCTAAATTATGAGGAATTTGACCACATACAATAGCTATATACTTTCTTGTGGTAGTTTTATTTTTTAATTGTTCTCCTAATGATTTATGAGATAAATCATTTTTACAAGCTACTAGTAATCCAGATGTGTCTTTATCTATACGATGAACAATACCAGCTCTTATAACCCCATTAATACTTGATAAGTCTGTACAATGATGCATTAAAGCATTAACAAGAGTGCCTTTATAGTGACCAAATGCTGGATGCACTACCATCCCACTTGGTTTATTAACTACTATAACATCACTATCTTCATAAACAACATCCAATGGAATATCCTCTTTTTCAATATCTAAGGTAATAACTTCACGAGCTTCAATACAAATTTCATCATCAATTGTTAAAGTATAACTTGGCTTAACAATTTTACCATTTACTGTTATTTTTTGATCATTAAAATAATTTTTTAATTCACTTCTCGTAAAACCTTCTAAAGTGGTTGCTAAATATTTATCTATTCTTTCGCTTTCACCATTAAATTTGATTATTGTCTTCTCCATCAGATACCTCTCCTTTTTCTTTTTTAGGGAAAAGAACTATTGGATCTTTATGTTCAAAGAAAAAGACATAAACACATAATAGCGCCATTCCTACTGTTAAATAAATATCAGCTACATTAAATACCGCAAATTTCATAAATAAGAAATTGAAAAAATCTACAACTCCTTCTTTTAAACCTAGAATAGTTAATAATCTATCAATAAAATTCCCCCATGTTCCCGCATACACTAACATTAAGGCGATTGTATATAGAGGTCTTCTTTTGAATGACACAAACTTGAAAAAATATGGTATTGCGATTACACCAATAATACTAATTAATAAAGGAAAATATGGAAAATTTTCAAACATGCTAAATGCAGCACCTGTATTATAACTAAAAGTTAATTCTATGACATTATCAATTATTACGATACTATCACTAGCTTTTAAAAATAATTCGGCAAGAAATTTTGTTAATTGATCTAAACCAACTAATAAAGCAACTATTATACCACTAATTATAATTTCCATAAAAACTCCTTTCTACATAGCCATATAACTAATAACAACACATATTATTATTGCTAATAAAAGTGATATTGGATTTAATAATTCTTTTACAAATATGGCTTTATAATTTATTGTTTGAAGTTGTTCAACTTCTTCTAAATAATTTTTTAATAAATAAATATTAAATACTGCTGATAAACCCATAATAATTGGTAACACAATGCAAATTAAAACCATTGTTATCCAATACATAATTCTAACGGGTGAAAAAACAGTTATTAAACTTCCAAATATAATAATAAATGGTAAACCAATTATAATAGTAAATAAAATAGTAAATAAAGTTATTTTAAACGAAAGTTTTTTGGAAACATTTATTTTTTCAACATTTTTTAATTCTTCTTTTCCGTTTCTATATAAATCAACTAACTTCATACTACACCTATTCATTTTCTAACAACCATTCTACAGCTTCTTCAAAACTAGCTACTGGCACAAATGCCATACTATCAGGTTTACCTAATACTTCATAGGCTCTTAAAGCATCCGAATAATTATTTCCATCTTCAATAATTATATTCCCATTATTATCTTTTTCTACAGGGACAAAGAATACATCTGCATTACTGAAATACGCAGTAAATACTTTTTGATATATTCCACCAATTGCTCCTATGTCTCCATTTATATCAATTGTTCCAGTACCTGCAATTTTTCTTCCTTTTGTAAGGTCATCTTCTGTTATCGCATTATATACAGATAGTGCTTGCATTAAACCACCAGATGGACCTAAGGTATGTGCTTTATTTAGTTCATATACTGGATCAGCAGAACCTTCTACAATTGTATAGTAATCATAAAATGAAATACCTATATAGAAAGATTTATTATCTTCAGTAAAAACAGGCTCATATTTGACATCACTTGTTTTACCATTTCTATTAATTGTTAATGTTATACTATTTTTTTCTCTAACATCTTTTATCAATTTATCTCTAAAAGTAATCTCATCCGTTACTTCTTGATTATTATATTTAGTAATTATATCTCCAATTCTAATGTCATATTTAAAATCTTTAAATACGGTATGAACAATTAACCCTTTATATTCCGATTCTATTTTCTTATTGGCTTGATTATAAGCTAATATAATTGAATTGTTAATACTAACATTTTTTTGAATAGTACCAGATGTATAACTTTCTTGATTAGTCATTTGAATCAACTCAAAAGATTCATCTAAATCTACTATTTTATCTAACATCCCAATACAATAAGTTAATAACGTAACTCTTTCTACCGAATAAACAGATACCGTATTAAATGAACCTTCTTCTTTTGATCCAGCTACACTAATTACACTTCCTACTTTATTTAAATCACCAGGAGAAGTCATATCATAATTAATGCGAATAACTCCTGATAAAACAATCAATAAATAAGGAACAGAAAGCAAAGCAATCAAGAGCCAATGTTTTTTAAAAATTTTTTTCATTACTTAATAGTCAACTCCACTTCACGCATTTTACGCGTTTTTACACCAGCTGCTTCTAACATTCTTTTTGATGCGATATCAGATTCAGTTCCATTATATTTATCGCACATATATACAATTTCTTTTATTCCTGATTGAATAATTAACTTTGCACATTCATGGCAGGGGAATAATGTAACGTATAAAGTAGCATTATCAAGTGACATAGTTGAATTTAAAATAGCATTTGGTTCAGCATGAACAACGTATGGATATTTACAATCTAAAAATCCACCTTCGCGTTCCCATGGAAATTTATCATCATCACAACCATATGGAAAACCATTATAGCCTATACCAATAATTCTTTTAGCAGTATTAACAATACATGCACCTACTTTAGTACTTGGATCTTTACTACGTTTGCTTGATAGTAAAGCAACTCCCATAAAATATTCATCCCAACTAATATAATTATTATCTTTCATGTTTTTCTCCATTTTTTTGTTTATTTTTAATATAACAATTTGTCATTTGACAATTTGAACAATGATCTGATATTTCACAACCATCTGGTTTTTTAGTATTTTGATTAGCTATAAAACTAACAAAGAATATTACTAGAACAACACCTAATAAAACAAATGCTTTCCAATCCATATTTATTCAGTAGTTTTAATTTTTAATTCTGCTAATTGTTTATCAGTTACTGGAGTTGGAGCATCACTCATTAGACATTTTGCAGAAGCAGCTTTAGGGAAAGCAATAACTTCACGTAAATTGTTATTTTTAGTTAATAACATAACTAATCTATCTAATCCTAATGCAAGTCCACCATGTGGAGGTGTTCCATATTTTAAAGCATTAATAAAGTATGAGAATTTTAATTCTACTTCATCTTTATCTAAACCTATAGCTTCAAACATTTTAGCTTGAATTTCTTGATCGTGGATACGAATACTTCCACCACCTAATTCATAACCATTTAAAACAACGTCATATGCTTTAGCTTTAGCAGCGGCAGGGTTTTCAACCATGATATTTTCATCCCCTGCTTTTGGTGAAGTAAATGGATGGTGAGCAGCAACATATCTTTCTTCTTCTTCTGAATATTCAAATAATGGCCAATCTACTACCCATAAGAAATTAAATTTATCTTTATCAATTAATCCTAATTCATTACCTAAAGTTAAACGTAATGCACCAAGTGATGAATTGCAGTTTGCTTCAGCATCTGCAACAATTAAAACTAAATCATTACTTTCTAATTTTAAGTTTTCAATTAATTCATTACCTAAAGTTTCATCTACGAATTTCGCAATTGATCCGCTAAATGCAGAATTTTCATATTTTAACCATGCAAGTCCATGAGCATGATATTTTTTAGCTAATAAAGTTAATCGATCAATTTCTTTACGAGAATATTTATCAGCAGCATTTTTCGCAACAATCGCTTTAACTTTTCCACCATTATTAATAGCATCAGCAAATATTCCAAGAGGAACTTTTACAGCCCAATCACTAATATTTTCAAGTAACATTTCAAAACGTGTATCAGGTTTATCACTACCATATTTGTCCATTGCAGTAGCATAAGGCATACGAATAAATGGAGTAGGGATATCCATATCTAATGTTTCTTTCCAAACTGATTTTAACAATCCTTCAACTACTTCAAAAATGTCTTCTTCATCGATAAAACTCATTTCTAAGTCTACTTGAGTAAATTCTAATTGACGATCTGCACGTAAATCTTCATCACGGAAACAACGTGCAATTTGGAAATAACGATCCATTCCACCTACCATTAAAAGTTGTTTGTAGATTTGTGGTGATTGTGGTAATGCGTAGAATGATCCTTCATGTACTCTTGATGGAACTAAGAAGTCACGTGCTCCCTCAGGTGTAGATTTTCCTAAGAAAGGTGTTTCAATTTCTACGAAATTTAATTTATCTAAATAATTACGAATTGCAATACAAGTTTTATGGCGTAAAACCATGTTATTTTGCATTTGTGGACGGCGTAAATCTAGATAACGATATCTCATTCTAGTTTCTTCTAATGCATCAGTTTGATCTTGAATTAAGAATGGTGGTAATTCAGCAACATTTAAAATTTCTAAATCATCAACTACTACTTCAATATCACCTGTAGGAATATTAGGATTTTTATTAGAACGTTCTACTACTTTACCTGTTACTTTTAAAACATATTCATTTTTTACTTCTAATGCTTTTTCATAGTTTTTATTATCTGGATTAACGATTAATTGTGTAATTCCATATCTGTCACGTAAGTCAATAAATACAACTCCACCAAGGTCACGTTTTTTACTACACCAACCAGTTAAAGTAACTTTTTCATCTACATTAGCAATTCTTAATTCACCATTTGTTTTAGTACGCATATTCATCTGCTCCTTCTATTTCAAAAAATTTATTTAATTCAGATACATTAATTTTAGTTTCTTTTTGTAATTTTGTATCTTTTATAGTCATAATGTTATTAGCAACTTCATCTTCCCCGATAATAATTATATAACGAGAATTATTACGTTCTGCTAATTTAAATTGTGGTTTAAGATTTTCACTTTGATAATCTATTTCAGTAGGTACTCCTTTAGTTCTTAAATAATCAACTAATTTTAAACCAACCTTCTTAACTTCTTTTCCTAATGTAATAACAGTAACTTGATCTAACCCATCATCAGGAACTTTAATACCTAATTCATCTAAAGCCATACTTAATCTTTCTACCCCGAAAGCAAATCCTACAGCTTTTACATCAGGTCCATCAAAATCTTTTCCCATATCGTTATAACGTCCACCTGCACATAATGTTAATCCATTAATCGCAGAATCAGGATTATCGTAGATTAATTCAAATACATCATTAGAATAATAATCTAGTCCTCTTACTAATTTATCACTTACTTCATATTTAATTCCTAATACTTCTAAAGCTGCTTTTAAATCTTCAAAGTATTGCTTATCATTTTCTGTTAAATAATCACTAATTTTAGGTACGTTTTTCATAATATCAGTATTCGCATCTATTTTACAATCTAACATACGTAACGGATTTTTTTCATAGCGAACTCGACAATCTGCACATAATTCATTTAAATAAGGTGTAAAATATTCTTTTAAGGCTGGAACATATGCTCCTCTTGCTTCTTTACTTCCTAAAGTGTTTAAACAAACCTTTACGTTTTTAATACCTAAAGCATTCATTATTTTACAAGCTAAATTAATTACATCCGCATCTAATAATGGATTTTCTAATCCATAAGTTTCTACCCCAAATTGTGTAAATTGGTGATAACGACCCTTTTGAGGACGTTCATATCTAAATATTGGTCCAAAATAATAATATTTAGCTACTCCTGGATTAACATATAATTTATTTTCAATAAACATTCTCATCATTGGAGCTGTACCTTCAGGACGTAATGTTAAACTACGATCTCCACGATCTGTGAATGTATACATTTCTTTATTTACAATATCACTTGATTCTCCTACTGAACGCACAAAAACATCAGTTGACTCAAATATTGGAGTAATTACTTCAGAATACCCGAATTTCTTAGAAATATCCACACATACTTTTTCAATATAACGATATTTTTCTACTTCATATCCATAAAAATCAAGAGTACCTTTTATCTTATTTATTTTCATATTATCTAACTCCTTATAAAAAAATGAGCAAAAAAACCTAAATTCTAAGGACGTAAACTACGCGGTGCCACCTTAGTTCAGAATAATTCTGCTCTTTTGTAATCTCTTAACGGAAGATTAAGCGTTTCTCCAGAGGTGTCAGACTCTTTCATCGAAATTTGTTATCATTAAACATATTATACAAACTTTTATAAAAATAATCAAGTATACTAATATTTTTTTACATTTGTTCAGGTGCGTTAATTCCCATTAATTCTAATGCATCTTTTAATACAATACTTACAGCTTGTAAAATTGTTGCTTTTTCAAATGTAGTATCTTTATCATCTGTGATTACTTTTTCATCATTATAGTAACTATGTAATGCATAAGCAAGTTCATCAATATAATGCGTAACTTTATGTACTAAACGTTTTGTTGCTGCTTCTTCAATTACCATAGGATATTTTAAAAGCGTTAAACATAAATTTTTAGCACTTTCTTTATTAATATTTTTAAATTCATTACATTCTACGAAACTATATCCCTTAGTTTCTAATGTTCTAAAAATACTTCTAATTCTTGCGTAAGCATATTGAGCATAGAAAACAGGATTTTCGTTAGTTTTTTTCTTCATTAGACCTAAGTCTAAATCCATTTGCGTATTTAAAGCTTTAGAAACATAGAAGTATCTTAATACATCAGCTCCTACTTCTTCGATTAAATCAACAAGAGTAATTGCTTTACCACTTCTTTTACTCATTTTGATTTCTTCACCATTTTCTAAAACTCGAACCATTTGAAGAATTTCAACATCAATCAAATCGCTATTACCACCAACCATTGATACGGCAGCTTTTAAACGATCTATATAACCATGGTGATCTGCACCTAAAACGTCAATTAAATGTTCATAACCACGTTGTAATTTATTAGCATGATAAGCAATATCAGGTAATAAGTAAGTATAACTTCCATCGCTTTTAACAATTACACGGTCTTTTTCATCATTATAATTAGATGTTTTTAACCATATTGCGCCTTCTTTTTCATATGTAAAATCGCCATCTTTTAATGTTTTTAAAGTATTTTCAACAGCATTTGCTTGATATAATGATTTTTCACTAAACCAATTATCAAAAATTACATTAAATTTTTCAAGATCTTTTTTAAGATTATTTAATAATACGTTTGTACCATAAACCTTAAAAAACTCTAAATCAAAATTATTTAAGAATTTATCTCCAAATTCTTCTTTAATTTTTTCTGCGATAGTTATAATTTCTTTACCATAATAATAATCTTCTTTCATATCAATTGGTAAACCATATAACTCTTTATAACGTTCAAATACACTTAGTGCCATATTAGTGATTTGATTACCAGCATCATTAACATAATGTTCTTTAGTTACATCATAACCAGCTTTTCTCATTACGTTAGCTAAACTGTCACCATAAGCAGCTCCACGCCCATGTCCTAAATGTAAATATCCAGTAGGGTTAGCAGAAACAAATTCTACCATAACCTTTTTATGATTTCCTAAATTTAAATTACCATAATTAGATTTTTCTTTGTTAATAAGTAAAATAACATTTAAAAGATTATCAATATCAAGTGTAAAATTAATAAAACCACTACCTGCAGCTTCAATTTTTGATACATGTGTTTTTTCTTTATTAAATTTTTGGATAATTTCATTAGCAATCGCCATTGGTGCTTTTCTAGCAACTCTAGCAAGTCTCATAGCAATATTACTAGAATAATCACCATTGCCACGATCTTTAGGAATTTCTAATACAATTTCCATATCTTCTTGATAGTATCCTAATTCTTTTATATTTTCAGTTATTTCTTCTTTAATGGTTTGTAATATTTCTTTTATCATATTTTTCACCTTTTCCATAATTCCTTCTTATTATACCACTTTTTATCAATTAACTCAAATAATAGCATAAAAACTTTTTACCTATAAATTATGATAAATCTACTTTCTTAGCAATTCTATCTTTCTTTTCCAAGAAAAATAAAACAAACATATTAGTACCCCCTAAAAGTAATAAACCAATATCTACTAATCCTATTATTATTTGCATATTGAAATATATTCCTATTAATAAACCAATAACAAAAATCATCTGATAAATATAAATTATTTTTTTAGCATTAAATCTAGAAAACTTTGTAAATAACAATGCATTACTTTCACCTAAATAATATTGTCCTAATAAACTTGAAAAAGCAAAAATAAATAAAAATAATGATCCTAGTAAACTACCAAACACACCAAAATTACTTTTAAAAACTTCTATTACTAGGTCTGCACCTTCGAATTGAGTGAAATCTATATTTAATTGGACAATAACAATTCCCGTTATGGTACACATTAACAATGTATCCACATATACCCCTAACATCCCAAAAAAACCTTGTATATTAGGCGTTGGTGCATTACTCATTCCGGTAATCGATGGCATTGTTCCAAGTCCTGCCTCATGAGAAAACAAACTTCTTTTAATTCCTACAGTAATAGTATTTAATAAAATACCTATTCCTATGCTTTTAAAATTAAAGGCACTATAAAAAATAATTTTAATACTATCCCACAATACATCTATTTTTATAAACAATAATATTAATATTGCCATCATAAAACTAATAGTCATAATAGGAACTATTCTATTCGTAATATCAATTATTTTTTTTGTACCTTTGGTAACAATTAATACAATTAAAATAACTAAAAAAGCACCTATTATGTATTTATTAAAAGGTAATATTTCTATTAATGCTTTAACAATTGTATTTATCTGAATAGGAGGAAAAAATATCGTATTTGTTAATAACAAAAAAAATGCGAAAATAATACTTAAAAAAGGATTATTTAATCCCTTTAATATGTAATAACATGCCCCTCCGCGATTTTCGCCATCTATTTTCTCTTGATATTTTATAGCATAAATATTTTCAATATATGATAATACGCTACTAAAGAAACCAAATATCCACATCCATACTATAACACCAGGACCACCAATTATTATTCCTGTTGTTACTCCTACTAAATTACCTGTCCCTAAGTTTGTTGCTAAAGAAACTAAAAATGTTTTATACGTGTCATGTTTTGGATATTTTTTATTAAACTTCCTAACTTCTTTAAATACTCTAAATTGAGGAAACTTTAAATATATCGACCAAAGTATTGACATAATTAAAATAAAAAACATAACTATATTTACAATTGTATTCATAAAAAAACCTCATTACATTTTAGTAATGAGGTCAATTTTTTATGTTTATTTTGTTCCTGCTTGAGTTTTTTGATATTTTTCTACATTAATAAGAATTTTTTCACGCATTGCTTCATCTGGTAATTCACCATTTGCAAGTTCCATTGCCCATACAAGTGCCCCACATGCAGGTGCAACCTTTAACACAATGTATTCACATTTTGCATTGGCATTCTTATCGATAACTTCTTTAAAACTATCAAACATATCAGGAGCAGCAGCATTAGCCCATACAGAACCTGCTAATACCACGTATGCAGTACCTTGGAAATTTAAATTATTGATACATCCAGCAACTGAAAGTCCCATGCATTTACCAGCAGTGCTTAATACAGATTTAGCAACTGCATCACCATTATTAGCATGTCTAAATAGCATTTGAATAATCTCAGTTCTATTTAATTTTCCACTCATAGAAATATCTACAATTTTAGCTAAATAATCTTCTTTACTAGGAATATCGAATTTTTCAAATAATTCCTTAGTCATTGATGTTTTTTCACCAACACGATATAATTCATCGTATACAGCTTGGAATGTTCTTCGTGTTAAGAATGCACCACCAGCTTCATCTCCAGATAAGTAACCTACACCACCTACTTGAACATGATTTCCTAGTTCATCCATCCCAACAGTAACTGTACCAGTTCCATTAATTGAACATACACCACAACCATTTGGTGAAGCGGCTTTAACACCTAAGAATCCATCATTTTCCATTCCAAAGTTTTCAAATCCAATTTTCATTATTATTTCATTTAATTTGGCTTTTTGATAAGGAACATCAGCTCCTGCAAGTCCAAATCCAGCACCAGCAATATCTTTTACAGTAATATTATTTCTGTTAAATAAGATTTCTAACTGTTCTTTCATAACACGATAACTTCCATCAAAGCTATCTTTTAACCCTTCATGGCTACATGTTCCACTTCTTAGGCCATCTACAAAATTTCCTTCTGTATCAAATAATAAATAATCTGTTTTAGTGTTTCCACCATCAACACCTATAATATATTTTTTCATTATTTTTCTTCCTTAAAGAATTGTGGTAAGTAATCTTTATGAGCTTCTAACATTTCATCAAAACATGCAGATGCAGTTTTTAAATCTCCTACTAATGGATTAATAACTAATGCGCGCATAGCTTCATCTTTATCTCCATAAATAGCAGCTTTAACAGCATGTCTTTCATATGCTTTAACTTGAGAAATATATTCTTTCATATGATCAGTAATAACACCTGTTACAGGGATTGGAGTTGCTCCATTTTTACCAATTTTTGCACATACTTCTACAGCATCAGTGTCTTTTAAGAATGGTATTGCACCTTTATTTAATACGTTAACAACTTGTACATCTCCTGAATCGTTCCAAATTGAGTTAACTAAGTTAATAGCAACTTCGCTATAACGTGCTCCTCCACGTTTTGATAATTGTTCAGGTTTAACATGTAATTCGCTATTTTGATAAATTTCAAGAAGTTCTTCTTCAATAGCCATACAAGTTTCTCCACGTGTTCTTGGAGCATTTTTTAAATGTTCTAATTTACTATCTTGGAAATAGTAGTATTCTAAATAGCAAGTAGGAATTGCACCAATTGCAGCTACTTGTTCTTTTGTAAATCCACTTGCAGGAATATTTTTCATTGATTCACTATTTAAACCAGCATTTAATGCTTCTTGTAAATAGTCTTTACCATCAGCTTCAATTTTTGTAATATAAGCAAAGTGATTTAATCCCATATATTCAATATTTGCATTTGGTAAATTCATGCTGCGTTTAATACCATCAATTGTATTGATAGGAACATTACATAATCCCATCATTTTTACATTAGTATAATTTAATAATGCTTCTGCAATCATTCCAGAAGGATTTGAGAAGTTAATTAACCATGCATTTGGACAATGTTCTTCCATTAATTTAACGATTTTCATCATTACTGGAATTGTTCTTAATCCTTTAAACATACCACCAATACCACAAGTTTCTTGTCCAATTAAATTGTGTTTTAGAGGAATTTTTTCATCTTTAACTCTGGCAGGAAGTTTTCCTACACGAATTTGAGCTAAAACGAAATCAGCACCTTTTAATGCATATGCATAGTCATTTAAAACTAATTCTGTTTTACAAGGTAATCCCGCTGCTTCAATCATTCTTTGACATAAACTACCAACGATATTTAATTTTCTTTCATCAATATCCATAAAAACAAGTTCAGTAA
>JAEIGA010013491.1_pt1 | contig 12435 bp, 9 predicted proteins | sample 9270691 | NCBI WGS metagenome assembly JAEIGA01 (sample SAMN17057246, study PRJNA624740) | gut metagenome | biome: biome; isolation source: fecal sample | host: Bos grunniens | place: China: Xizang | collected 2019
GAGCAGTTGCAGAAACTGACCCGCTTCTACCGCTATCTGAATGGCCTCTATGTCGATTCGGTGGAGATGGCTCCGCTGGTCGAGGAGGCCATTCGTGCCATGTTGGGTGAGTTGGATCCCCACTCCTCCTACCTCGACCAGGAGGCCATGGAGGCCGAACGGGCCTCGATGGAGGGGGAGTTCTCGGGCATCGGGGTGGAGTTCCGTGTGGTCAGCGATACGATCCGCATCCACCATGTGCTGGGCGGAGGGGCTGCCGATCGGGCAGGCCTCAAGGCCGGGGATCGCATTGTCATGATCGACACGCTGCGGGCCGTGGGGCTCAAGCAGCACGAGGTGCCCCGCTACCTGCGCGGCGAGCGTTATTCGAGGGTGGATCTGGAGGTGGTGCGCCCTGCGGTGCCCGCCCCCTTGCACTTTCTCCTGCTGCGCGACAAGGTGGCCCTCCATACGGTGAGTGCCGCCTATCGGATTGATCCCGCGTGGGGCTATGTGAAGATCGACCGCTTCGGTCGCACGACAACCGCGGAGTTTGAGGCGGCGATGGAGTCGCTCGGCAAGGTCGATGGCCTGATCCTGGATCTGCAAGGCAACCCGGGAGGGCTCATGCAGGAGGCCATCCGCCTGGCGGAGCACTTCCTGCCTCGGGGCTCGTTGATCCTCTCCACCGAGGGGCGTGCCGTGGCCGAGGCGGCCCACAATGCCTCGCGCAAAGGGCTCTACGGCAAGGGCGCGTTGGTGGTCTTGGTCGATGAGCGTTCGGCTTCGGCCAGCGAGATTGTCTCGGGGGCGGTACAGGATTGGGATCGCGGCCTGGTGGTGGGTCGTACCACCTTCGGCAAGGGGTTGGTGCAACGCCAGGTGGGGCTGGGCGATGGCTCGGCCGTGCGCATCACCATCGCCCGCTACCATACCCCCTCGGGGCGTGTCATTCAGCGACCCTACGAGCCCGGGGAGCGCGAAGCCTACTATGCGGCGCGTCGCCGGCAGTTGGGGCGCGAGGTGGCCGATTCGTTGCTCGATACCCTGCCCCGCTACCGCACCCTGCGCCTCGGGCGCGAGGTCTTCGGAGGCGGAGGGATCCGTCCCGATGTGGTGGTCGAGGCCGATACCTCGGGCTACACCCCCTACTACGGGGAGTTGGTGCGCCGCAACCTGATCCACGATTTTCTCCTCTCCTATGTCGATTCCCATCGCGAGCAACTCCTGGAGCAATTCCCTTCTTACCGCCGATTTACCCCCTCCGACGCGGAGCGTGAGGCCTGGTGGCTGGCCCTGCGCGACTATGCCGAGGCCCGAGGGGTGGCCTATGAGGAGGAGGCCCTCCGTTCGCGCCAATGGATCGACCAGCAACTTCACATCCTCCTCTCGGTAGCCCTCTATGGCTCGGAGGTGCGCGTGCGTGCCCTGAACGATGTGGGAGCCAATGCGGCCCTGAATCGCGCCCTGGAGATTCTCCGGGCCGAGGAACTCCCCGACGAGATCTCGTTTTTCCGTAACCAATAATCGCCTATGGAGCTCTATGGATTGATCGGCCGTAGCCTGGGCCACTCCTTTTCGAAACGCTTTTTCGAGGAGCGATTTTCTCAAATACGCCCCGAGGTGGGCTATGCCCTCTTCGAACTTCCCACCATCGAGGCCCTGCCCCACTTTCTCGAGAGCCATCCGCAGTTGCGCGGCTTCAATGTGACGATCCCCTACAAGGAGGCGGTGATCCCCTTCCTCGACCGCCTCTCGCCCGAGGCCGAGGCGATTGGGGCGGTGAACTGCGTGAAGCGCGAGCCCGAGGGCTGGGTGGGCTATAATACCGACTACCACGGCTTCCTCGATTCGCTCGAAACCCTCCTGCAAGGAGAACTTCCCGAGCGGGCCCTGGTGCTTGGCACGGGAGGGGCCTCCAAGGCCGTGCAGCAGGCCTTAAAGCGGCTGAAGATCCCCTACGATCTCCTCTCGCGCGATCCGCGCCGTGGCGACTATACCTACGAAACCATCCGTGAACGAGGACTTGCCCCCTATCGCTTGGTGGTCAATGCCACCCCGATCGGCACCTATCCTGCCGTGGAGGAGGCCCCTGCACTTCCCTACCCTTCGCTTACCCCCGACCACCGGCTCTTCGACCTGGTCTACAACCCCCCTGTAACGGCCTTCCTGGCCGAGGGGCGTGCGCGTGGAGCCCGCACCCTGAACGGCGAACCGATGCTCCTCCGTCAGGCCGAGGCTTCGTGGCGGATCTGGGGACTTCTGTAATCGATGCTCGATCACTTGCAAATTTCGGTGGAGAGAAATGTTAATGAGGGGATTTATGCTTTGCATAAATCCCCTCATTAACACACTGCGTCATCCCGAGAATTTTCATTTTAAGGCGTAGCATCGCCTGGTGGTGTTGCATGAAAATTCGTGGGGATCTTCCTATTATCAAGGAGTTATCAAGTCGCATAACCGCCCGGACGACAAGGCTTTTTGGGGCAAGCCTCGGTTTTGGGTAAGCGGTAGATTGCCACAAATTTTCATGGTTACAAATCACTTTCCGCCATGCCCTAAAATGAAAATTTTCGCAATGACGAAGCAATTTTGAATTCTGAATTTTGCTTTCATATTTAATCCATTTCACCCCCCCCGTGAAATGGATGAAATATGAAATGAACTGAAATGACTTCGGCGGGTCGTCGCCTATTCGCAGGTGTGCTGCTTCAGCAACTCGACGAACCACTGCGGTACACGGCACGGACGGCGCGTGTCGCTGCGGATAAAGCCCAGCACGGTCATGCCCGTATTGATCAGTCGCCCGGCCTCGTTGTAGACCTCGTAGTGGAAGGTGGCGCGTGCCATCGGCTCCTCCGACACCATCACACGAATGGTGAGCTCCTCCTCGAAGTAGGCGGGCCACAGGTATTTGGACTGCACATCGAGGATCGGCATCATCACCCCACGCGCCTCCATCTCGGCGTAGGATACCCCCAGCGAGCGCATCAGCGCCGAGCGTGCCGCCTCGTAGTAGATAATGTATTTCGAGTGGTGAACCACCCCCATCTGGTCGGTCTCCTCGTAGCGCACGCGGAGCTTCAAGTCGTGTGAAATCTTCATCGCTATCGGTTTTTGTTACTTAATAAACTCTATGAAATAAACGCCTGCAACTATCTTGCAATCGGTGAGTTGCAGTTCTCCTTCTTGGATGCGTAGGGTGGCCTCCTGCTCCCCGATCCTTACCCGATACTCCCCCTTTGCGGGCAGGAGTTTGTGGCTGTCGCAGGGTGTGACCTCCCCCGTGGCCTTTACCTCGCCATGCAGCAGATAGGGGTGTCCCAAGAGGCGTGCCGCATGGGCCACCTCCCCCTGCTCGATCAGGCGGCGCACCACCGTGGAACTCACATGCTCGGACTCCACTTCGCGCTCGGCCACCTCCGTGACATCGAGCCCCAACTCCCCTTTCAGTCGCTCCAACAACGCGTGGCTGCCGCTCTTGTCGCATCCGAAGCGGTGGTCGTAGCCCACCACCAGGCTTCGTACCCCGATCTGCTCCACCAAAAGGTGCAGAAAATCGCTTGGGGTCATGCGGCTGAAGGCGCGATCGAAGGGGATGATCAGCAGGTGGTCGATCCCCGCCTGATCCAGCAGCCGACGCTTCTCTTCGCCCGGGCTCAGGAGCTTCATGCCGCACTCCGGATCGAGGGCCAGGCGCGGATGGGGCTCGAAGGTGATCACCAGGCTCTCGCCCCCGATTCGCTCGGCCTCGGCCCGGGTCTTCTCCAGGAGTACGCGATGACCCAGGTGAACTCCGTCGTAGGAGCCCACCGTGGCCGCAATCGGCCGCTCGAAAGAGCGCATATTCAATTCACAATGCACAATTATTTATTCCTCATTCCTTAAAGCGTCATTGCGAGGAGGTTGCTCTGCAACCGACGCGGCAATCTTTTTATCTGCAACCTATTCTGATCCTATTCCGTCCATAAAAAGATCCCCACGGTCGCTCTCGCTCCCTCGGGATGACGACAAGGGCAATTCAAAACCTACTGCTCCTCGCCCTCCTTGACGAAGTAGGCCACCTTTTCGAGCAGCGTGGTGATGTCGTAGTTCTCCACCACGATGCCCTGGGGGAAGTTCAGCGGCGAGGAGGTGAAGTTCAGCACCCCCTTGATGCCGGCGTTGATGATCGGCACCACCAGGTCGGGGGCCACCTTCGAGGGGAGCGAGACGATCACCAGCGAGATGTCGAGTTCTCCGGCCAACGGCTCGAACTCATCCATGTGGAAGATCGGGATGCCGTTGATCTCGGTGCCCACCTTCTCGGGGTCGATGTCGAAGGCGGCCACAATGCGCAGTTTGAGGTTCTTGCCGTTGAAGTACTTCGAGATGGCCTGACCGAGGTGTCCCATGCCCAAAACGGCGATATTCATTGTCTGCTCACTGTCGAGGATGCGGCCGATGAACTCGATGAGCACCTTCACATCGTAGCCCTTTTTCGTATCGCTCGAGAAGCCGATCAGCATCAGGTCGCGACGCACCTGCACGGCCGTGATGCCGTGCATGCCGGCCAGCACATGGGAAAAGATGTGGGTAATGCCCTGCTTGTGGCTTGCCAGGAGCGAACGGCGATACTCGCTCAATCGTTCGATGGTCTTTTCGGGGATGCCGTTGGGGATGTTTGCCATGGCGCGACTATTCGATCGTGATGGTGAAATCGGGATTGTAGCTCACCTTCACCCACTCCCGATTGATGTGGCTGAGTCGCCCCTCGGGCTGCTCGAAGGTGTAGTAGGTCTGCAAGGGGTGGTAGCGACGGCCCTCCATGTCGTACTCGATGTCCGAGAACATGGCAGGGCAGAAGATCACAGCCACCTCGTAGCCACGGTAGGCGTAGAGCGTGGGCAGCGTACCAAAGACGCGCAAGTAACGCTTGTCGAAGTGGAGTACCTCGTGCGAGTCGCGCTTGGCGTGGAAGTTCGAAAACAAGACCACCTTGTCCTTGAAGAAGGTGGTGCGGTCGATGTTCGTATAGCGGTTCCAACGCGAGTGGCCCACCACCGTGAATTCGGGAACATGCTGGCTGCGGGCCTGCATATTGGTCTGGGCCGAGGCCAACGAGGCGAGGATACGATCCACATCCACCTCACCCGAGGGGAGGACGATGAAGAGGTGTTTGTCGTGTTGGTTCAGCAGGGGCGTAAGATCCGAACGCTCGGCATTTTCCACACCCTGCACCGACTCGTAGTTGTAGTAGGCATAGGGGCGGTCGCCCAAGAGCGCGAGGATCTCCTGCTCGAACTCCGTGTCGTTCTTTTGGGTACGGATCAGGGTGATTGCCGCCTCGGGGTCGTTGAGCAGCGGCAACAACTTCTCGTACTTGGTGCCTCCCGATGGGGCCATCTGGAAGAGCACATCGCTCTCCATCTGCGGAAGATCGGCCAGGGGCGATACCACCGGTATGGCCGCCTCCTCGGCATAGCGCAACACGGGCTCCATCGCCTCCGGGTAGATCGGGCCCACGATCAGTTGGCTCCTGCGTACCGACTCCTCCTCGGCAAGCAGACGCTCCACCTCCCGGGGGCTGCGCTTCGTGTCGTGCAGGACCACATCGACCGAGAAGCCGCGGGCCTTGACATCCTCCAGCCCCAGGAGAAATCCCTGGTAGAAGGCGGCGAAGTTGGCATTGGCCTTGCCCTGCTCGTTGGTCAGGGGAAGCAGCAGCGTGGCTTGCAGGCGATCGGCCGTGCGAAGGGCCCGCAACTCCACCTCACGGGGCTTCATGAACTCCGACGAGTCGGCGTTATCCACCACGAGGGAGTCCGTTCCGAGGGGCATCTCCCCTCCTGCCGGCAGGTTCTCCGCCCCCGTCGAGGGGGTCGCCTCGGGGTTCGGGATCCGCAGGATCGCCCCCGCCTTCAGCCCCCCTTCCAGGTGGTTCAGTGCGATGAGCTCCTGCTCGGTCATGCCATAGCGACGGGCCAGCGAGTAGATCGTCTCCTTGGGCTGCACGACATGGAAGAGGTAGGGATCACCGGCCGAGGCCTTGTTCAACTGCTCCTCATACGCTTCCAACTCGGCCTGGGCTGTCGTGTCGTCCGTGCGGCCGATCGCCTTCTTGCGAATCCGCAGCGTTTGGCCGATCGAAAGGTGGGCGGGATCTGCCTCGGGGTTATCCTCCAACAAGGTGGCCACCGAGATCTCATACTTGCGCGAAATGGCATAGAGGGTCTCCCCCTGCGCCACCTCATGCTCCGCAAAACTCTTTTTGAGCAGCTTCTCCTCCTTCTTGCCGAGGGGTTTCGGGGCAGAGGTTGCCGCCTCTTCCGCAGGCGTTACGAAGGGAATTTTCAGCGTCTGGTCGCTCTTGAGTCCATCGGCGGCCGTCGGGTTGCACTTGAGCAGCGAGGCTTCGCTTGTCCCATACAGACGGGCAATCGAGGCCGAGGTCTCCCCAGCCTCCACCGTGTGGATATAGTACTTCGCACCGTCGATATAGACGATGTTGCGTGATCGCGTCTGCGCCTGAACATCGGCAGCCCAAAGGAGTGCCAATGCGCAAGAGAACCCGAGGAAAAGAAGTCGCTTCATGGGTGGTCGTCGTTTTTGTATTCACAGGTTAAAAATCCTAACGGCATCGCAGTAGAACGGCGTAACACAGGGAAGCCCCTGTGTTACTTGTTACTTGCCCTGCTTGGAGCGTAGGTAGAGTTCGGTAATCACCTTTTTGGTGTAGAGCGGGAAGTCTCCGTTCATCATCCAGGCGTAGTAGCCCGGTTCGATGCGGAAGACCTCCTCCACGGTGCGCCCCTTGTATTTGCCGAAGAGCAGAATCTCCTCGCCCTTCTCGTTGTAGCCAATGCGTCCGGCGTAGTCGGCCACCTCGCCTCGCGACGAGAATTCGGCCAACGCCTCCACATCGTTCTGCAACTCGGGATAGCGATCCAGCTGCGCCTTCAACACCTCGTAGGTGGCCAGCGTGTCGGCTTCGGCCGAGTGGGCCTCGGTCAGATCCTTCTGGCAGTAGAACTTGTAGGCGGCCACCAGCGTGCGCTGCTCCATCTTATGGAAGATGTTCTGCACGTCGATGAACTTGCGACGCTTGAAATCGACATCTACCCCCGCACGCAGGAACTCCTCGACCAAGACCGGCAGATCGAAGCGGTTGGAGTTGAAGCCTCCGAAGTCGCACCCCTCGAGCCATTGGGCCAACGATTTGGCCACTTGGCGAAAGGTGGGGCAATCCTTTACATCCTCGTCTGTGATGTGGTGTACGGCCGTTGCCTCGGCTGGGATCGGCATCTCGGGGTTGATCCGTCGCGTTTTGACAAGTTGCTCGCCATCGGGCATCACCTTCACGAGCGAAATCTCCACGATGCGGTCTTTCGAGGTGTCTACCCCGGTGGTCTCCAGGTCGAAGAAGACGATCGGGCGTTTGAGTTTGAGCTGCATGATCGGCTTTAGGCGTTAATCATCATGGGCATCAGCAGCATCAGGGTCGACGAGGCCTGTACATCGTCGTAGACGGGCTTGAAGACGCCTGCACGGGTCGAATCGGCCAGCTCGATCTGCACCGTCGGGGTGTCGATGTTCGAGAGGATCTCCACCAGGAAGGTCGATTTGAAGCCGATCGTGATGGGCGAACCCTCGTAGCTGCACGAGAGGTTTTCGTTGGCCGAGAGCGAGAAGTCGATATCCTGGGCCGTCAGCTTGATGTGGTTCTGCGAGATCTCCATGCGAATCAGGTTCGTGGTGGGATTCGAGCAGATGGCCACGCGCTTGATGCCATTCACAAGCTCCACGCGGTCTACCAGCACCTTGTTGGGGTTGTTGGTCGGGATCACAGCGTTGTAGTTGGGGAACGAACCCTCGATCAGACGGCAGATCAGCGTGTGGTTCTTCATCTCGAAGAGCACGTTGTTCTGGTCGAAGCTCACCTTCACGTCATCCTCCTCCTTGAGCAGGATGCTCTTGAGCAGGTTGGCCGGCTTCTTGGGCAGGATGAACGAGGCGTTGAACTCCGAGGCGAGCGTGTTGGCATACTTCACCAACTTGTGGGCATCGGTCGCTACGAAGGTCAGTTGCTCGGGCTCGATGTTGAAGAAGACACCGTTCATCTGGGGGCGGAAGTCATCGTCGGCCGTGGCGAAGATCGTCTTGTTGATGCCGCTGATGAGCGTATCCACGGGCAGCGAGAGCGAACGGCTCTCCTCCTTGAGGCTGGGGGGCACGGGGTAGCTGACGGCCGAGGCTCCGGGGATCGAGAGCTGACCGCTCTTCCAATTTACGGCGATCTCCCAGGTCTTGTCGTTCACATCAAAGGTAAGGGGCATCTCGGGGAACTCCTTCAAGAGGTCGAGCATCTGCTTGGCCGGAGCGGCGATCGTACCCTCGGACTCCACGCTCTCCACTTCGATCGAGCTGACCATGGTGGTCTCCAGGTCCGAGGTGGTTACTTTGAGGGTGTTGCCCTGAAGATCCATGCGGAAGTAGTCCAGGATGGGGAGGGTGTTGCGGTTGCTGATCACTTTGCCCGTGGCTGCCAGCAGCGACAGAAGGGCCGACGAAGATACGGTAAATTTCATAATTCGATATTCTTTTTTGTTATTATTTTTCTGTAAATGAATCTCTTAAAGGGTTGCCAGGCGATCCAATGCGTTCTGGATCATCTGCTTGACAAAGGGCTTGTAGTCGGTGCAGGCATCCAGGGCGATGCGCTGGGCGATGATCGTGCAGATCGTGCAGGCGCGGTGCCCCATCAGTGTCGCCAGGCCGGCCAGGGCCGAGGACTCCATCTCGAAGTTGGTGATGCGTCTGTCGCCGAAGCGGAACGACTCAATCTTGGCGTTGAGCTCGGGATCGACGGGTTGCAGGCGGACCCAACGACCCTGCGGTGCGTAGAAGCCCGGGGCGGCGATGGTGATTCCCTCGCGGCTCATATCCCGGAAGAGTTCTCCCAGCGTGGGGTCGTTGTCGATGAAATAGGGCTTGGGGAGCAACTCGTTCCACGCCGTGTGCTCCATAAAGGCCTTTTCGATGGCCAGGTCGCAGACCTCGTTGCGGCCGGCGTAGTAGTTCAGCAGGCCGTCGAAGCCGACCGAGGTGCGCGAGAAGATCACCTCGCCCACTTTGATGTCGGGCTGAATGGCCCCCGAGGTACCCATACGCACCAGGGTCAGCTGCGTGTGCTCGGGCTTCTCTTGGCGGGTCGAGAAGTCGATGTTGGCCAGGGCATCGAGCTCCGTGACCGAGATGTCGATGTTGCCGATACCGATACCGGTCGAGAGCACCGTCATGCGACGCCCCTTGTAGCGGCCCGTAACGGTTTTAAATTCGCGGTTCGAGACCTCGCACTCCCGCTCCTCGAAGAAGGAGGCTACCAGCTCCACACGCCCGGGATCGCCCACCAAAATTACGATATCGGAGATCTGCTCCGGTTTCAGATGCAGGTGAAAAATCGACCCGTCATCGTTGATAATCAACTCGGAAGAAGGTATGGTTCTCATAAAAATTTCGGTTTTAATTTTTTTAATTGGCATAAAAGTAATATATTTACATCGAATATCAAAGAAAAAAGCGTTTTTTTTCATAATATATAGGTGTAACCCTCCGTGTGGAAGGGGGCAACGAGACCTTTGAAAAGGGAGAAAATGCAGCCCCAAAACGGCAAAAATTAGAGTAAATTAAAGCATAACAGAACAAAAATGACACTGATTAAATCTATCTCCGGGATCCGAGGTACCATTGGTGGCGCCTTGGGCGAAAATCTCACCCCGATTGATGTGGTAAAGTTCACCACGGCCTATGCCCGCTTTATGTCCGAAAAGCATGGCGGCAAGCGATTGACCCTCGTGGTGGGGCGTGATGCGCGAATTTCGGGCCAAATGGTCAACAACCTGATTGAAGGTACCCTTTTGGGCTGTGGTGCCGATGTGATCAACGTAGGGCTCTGCACCACCCCGGGAACCGAAATGGCTGTGATCGCCAACCGGGCCGATGGCGGTATCATCATCACCGCTTCGCACAACCCCAAGCAGTGGAATGCCCTCAAACTCCTCAACGAAAAGGGCGAGTTCCTCAACGATGCCGAGGGCAAGCGTGTGCTCGCCTTGGCCGAGGACGAGAACTACCTCTTCCCCTCGGTAGACGAGATCGGAAAGGTGCTCTCGCGAGAGGATTTCAACCCCGAGCATATCCGCCGTGTATTGGCTCTTCCTTTGGTTGATGTAGAGCTTGTCAAGTCGAAGAAATTCAAGGTGGTGGTCGATGCCGTAAACTCGGTGGGAGGCGTGGTGATTCCCGCCCTGTTGCGCGAGTTGGGTTGCCAGGTGGTGGAGCTCAATTGCGACCCCACGGGTTACTTCGCGCACAACCCCGAACCGCTGGCCGAGAACCTGACGGAGATCTCGGAGGTGATGCGTCGCGAGCAGGCCGACCTGGGTGTCGTGGTCGATCCCGATGTGGATCGTCTGGCCTTTATGATGGAGGATGGCGTGATGTTTGGTGAGGAGTATACGCTGGTGGCTGTGGCCGACTACATCCTGCAGCATACCAAGGGGGCTACCGTATCGAACCTCTCCTCGTCGCGTGCCCTGCGCGATGTCACCGAGGCACACGGATGCACCTACTCGGCAGCCGCTGTGGGCGAGGTGAACGTGGTGCAGAAGATGAAGGATACGGGGGCCGTGATCGGTGGCGAAGGCAACGGCGGAGTGATCTACCCCGAGTTGCACTATGGCCGCGATGCCCTGGTGGGTGTGGCCTTGTTCCTGACCTATTTCGCGCAGAAGAATTGCTCGATGACGCAGCTTCGCGCAAGCTATCCGGCCTACTTCGCTTCGAAGAACAAAATTGAGCTTACGCCGGAGATCGACGTAGATAAAGTATTGCGTGAGATGAAGGAGCGTTATGCCCATGAGCAGGTGAACGATATCGACGGAGTGAAGATCGACTTTGCCGAGAATTGGGTACACCTTCGCAAGTCGAATACAGAGCCCATTATCCGCGTCTATACGGAGGCAAAATCGCCGGCCGAGGCCGATGCCCTGGCGCAGCGATTCATTGCCGAAATCAAGGCAATTTGCGAGTAGAAAAGCCAAATGAAGGAGAACCTAAACCGAAAAACTACGATACAATGAAACAAGTACAGAATTACATCAATGAAAACAAGGATCGCTTCCTCGAGGAGCTCTTCGAGGTGTTGCGCATTCCTTCGATTAGCGCCCAGCCCTCACTCCACAAGGAGGACATGGTTCGCTGTGCCGAGCACCTGGCCGCTTCGCTCGTGAAGTCGGGTGCCGATCGTGCCGAGGTGATGCCTACGGCCGGTAACCCCGTGGTCTATGCCGAGAAGATCATCGACCCCAAGGCCAAGACCGTCTTGGTCTACGGCCACTACGACGTGATGCCCGTGGAGCCGCTCGAGGAGTGGCGTACCGACCCCTTCGAGCCGGTGGTGAAGGATGGCCGCATCTGGGGCCGCGGTGCCGACGACGACAAGGGCCAGCTCTTTATGCATGCCAAGGCTTTTGAGGCGATGTGTGCCACGGGTACCCTCCCCTGCAATGTGAAATTCATGCTCGAGGGCGAGGAGGAGATCGGATCGGCCAGCCTCTACGACTTCTGCCGTCAGAACAAAAAACTCCTCAAGGCCGATGTGATCCTGGTATCGGATACCTCGATGATCTCGATGGATACCCCCTCGATCACCTGCGGTCTGCGTGGCTTGACCTACATGGAGGTAACCGTCAAGGGCCCCAACAAGGATCTCCATTCGGGTCTGTTTGGAGGTGCTGTGGCCAACCCGGCCAACGTCCTCACCCGCCTCGTTTCGTCGCTCGTAGACGAGAACGGCCGCGTGACGATCCCCGGCTTCTATGACGATGTACGCGAGCTGACCCCCGCCGAGCGTAAGGCCTTCAACAAGGCCCCCTTCTGCCTGAAGGAGTACAAGAAGGCTCTCGATATCGCCGCTGTGGAGGGTGAGGCCGGCTATACGACCATGGAGCGCACCGGAGTGCGTCCCTCGCTCGATGTGAACGGCATTTGGGGCGGCTACATCGGTGAGGGTACCAAGACCGTGATCCCCACCCACGCTTCGGCCAAGATCTCGATGCGTCTGGTGCCCAACCAGGATTGGAAGAAGATTGCCAAACTCTTCGAGAAGCACTTCCGTGCCATCGCACCCAAGTCCGTCAAGGTGGAGGTAAAGGCCCTGCATGGCGGTATGCCCTATGTCTCGCCGACCGATCTGCCCGCCTACCGTGCCGCCGAGAAGGCCGTAGAGGCCACCTTCGGCAAGAAGCCCCTGCCCTTCTACTCGGGTGGTTCGATCCCTGTGATCAGCGGTTTCGAGTCGATTCTGGGGCTGAAGTCGATCCTTATCGGTTTCGGCCTTTCGGAGGATGCCATCCACTCGCCCAACGAGAGCTACGGCCTCGACCAGTTCTACAAGGGCATTGAGACCATCCCGTA
>JAEIGA010013492.1_pt1 | contig 12435 bp, 9 predicted proteins | sample 9270691 | NCBI WGS metagenome assembly JAEIGA01 (sample SAMN17057246, study PRJNA624740) | gut metagenome | biome: biome; isolation source: fecal sample | host: Bos grunniens | place: China: Xizang | collected 2019
CTCGCAGATTGATTTCAGTGCTCCGTCCTTGAACGGAACAACGATATCCGCACTCTCGCAAAGACCTACAAATGTCTTCTTGCCGCCCTCGCATACAAATTTATAGTAACGCTCCCATGCATCGGCGTAGTCCTTCTGTGACATACTCCAGAATTTAAGGGATACAGTCTGAGCAAGGCAGTAGTCGATATAGTAGAAGGGATAGTGGTAAATGTGGAGCTGTCTCTGCCAGCCTCTGCCGTCTTTGTAGAAGTCCACATCGCCGAAATTCATATATGGGCGATACATTTTTTCAAGCTCCAGCCACTTTTCATGACGTTCGGCAGGTGTAAGCTCTGGATTATCGTAAACGATATGCTGGAAGTGGTCTACCATACAGCCGTAGGGGATGAATATCAGAGCTGATTCGAGGTGCATATACTTTGCTCTCGGAGTATCGTCTCCGTAGAAGAGATGAAGCCACTTCCACGCAAAGAACTCCATTGACATGGAATGGCACTCGCAGGATTCCATGGTAGGCTGTGCATTTTCCATGAATTCAAAATTGCGCGTGGTATATGCCGCGAAAGCGTGTCCCGCCTCATGGGTAAGCACATCTACGTCGCCGGATGTGCCGTTAAAGTTTGAAAAAATGAACGGTGCTTTGTATTCGGGAAATTCTGTACAGTAGCCGCCAACCGCCTTGCCCTCCTTGGCAAGCACGTCGAGAAGCTCATTTTCATACATAAAGTTGATAAACTCGCCGGTTTCAGGGGACATCTCCTCATACATACGCTTTCCTGCCGCCATGATGTCTTCGGGAGTGCCCATAGGCTTGGGATTTCCCTCTTTAAAGCTGAACGGGTCATCGTATATACGCATTTCGTCGGGCGTAAGACCAATGCGCTCTGCCTGACGTCGTTTAAGCTCCTTAACAATGGGAACAAGGTCGGACACCACCTGACGGCGGAAGTTAGCCACCATCTCGGGGTCATAGCAGTTTCTTGTACGGCGCATATATGCAAGCTCTGTGAAGCTCTTAAAACCGAGCTTGTGCGCAATCTCTGTGCGCACCTTAACAAGCTCATCAAAAATATTGTCAAGCTCATCCGCGTGGGACATATAGAATCCGCTCTCCGCCTTGTATGCACCGTGGCGCACCTCACGGTCGGGATTTTCCTTGTATGCCGCAAGCTGTGAAATGTTGAGCTGTTTTCCGTCAAAATCAATTTTTGCGGATGCAATAAGCTTCTGATAGTCCGAAACCAGCTTGTTTTCGCGCCCTAAAAGCTCTATTACCGCAGGAGAGAAGGTCTTAAGCTCCATCTCCATGTTTTTAAACATAAGCTCACCTGCCACATCGGAAACCGCGCTTCTGTAGGGGGATTCAAGAATAGCAAGCATTAAATTCTGAGAGTGCTCCTGAAACGCGGGAAGTGCTGTGTCGTAAAATTCCTGCTCAGCCTCATAGAATTTATCTCTTGTGTCGATGGAATTGCGCACAGATGCAATAGATATCATAGTCTGTGCGTGTACGCTCAACTTCTCCTGCTCACGGAACGCCGCAAGAACGGTCGCACCGTCCTTTGCATTTTTGACCTTTTCGGTGAGCTTATCCATTTCTTTACCAAGCGCAACAAGATCGACGCGCTCGTATGGCATATCACAAAATTTCATTGTAATGCTCCTTTAGTTAGTTTTTATCAGTTTCCTGCCTTATAGTAGTTTATGAGGCAGCCACAGAGGATAATTTCGCGCTCATCATCTGTAAGCTCGCCCATCTTCAGCGTAATAGGCTTAACACTGCCATCGGCTTTGATAATGTATGCGCCAAATTCGTACTTTGCAGTTTCAACAGCGCCGCGGATACCCGGCACATAAATGTGATCGCCAACAGAGAAATCATCCGCGCAGTCATAGATGAAAGGAAGCATACCCCAATTTATGAGGTTGGAGCGGTAACGCTTGGTGGCGTATTCCGCCGCGATATTTGCCCATCCGCCAAGCACCTTCTGACAGGAAGCCGCCTGCTCACGTGCAGAGCCGTCACCCGGCTTGTTGGCGTAAATAACGCTTCCGATTCCGATATTTCCGGCATTTGCCGCAGGAGCAATCTCGCGGATTTTTGCAAATACAGCCGCAAGTTCACCCTTTGAAGTATCCTCGCCTGCCTCGCGTGCCCTCTCGAATTTCTGCACCTCTTTCGCGCGTCCCACATATTCTGGGTCCTTTCTTGAAAGGGCAAACTCGGAGAGCTTCAGGGGATTTGAGCGGTAAGAGGATGTCTCACCCGAGGGGATAAGCTCATCGGTTGTGGTTACAGGGTCGGTGATTACCGATGCCACGCGAAGAAGCAGATCATCGGTAAGTGCAGGCATTACGGGCCAATCGGCAATGTTCGGTCCGATCTTAAGCTCTGCCGCTGTATCAGCCTTGCCGAATCCCTTGTATACTCTGTGGTCGTATACCGCAGAATCAAACTTGTAATCGGGAGTGGTATATTCAACCTCGATTTCCGTAGCAGGAGTAAGAATGCCGCCGTTTCTTGCGGTCGCCGCAATAGAGCGAGCATCCATGAGAGCCACTGCCGCAATCTGACCGTTTCCGGGCTTTGAGCCTTCGCGGTTGGGGAAGTTTCTCGTGGAATGGCGTATGGAAAGACCGCCGTTTGCAGGAACATCACCTGCACCGAAGCAAGGTCCGCAGAATGCGGTGCGAAGTGTTACACCGGCTTCCATCAGCTTTGCCGCAGAGCCGTTTCTTACAAGCTCAATATAGGCAGGCTGGCTTGCAGGATATGCGGAGAGATTGAATGCGCCGCATCCGGTTGAATGACCGGAGAGAATATCCGCCGCCGCAACAAGGTTGTCAAACGTACCGCCGGCACAGCCTGCGATAACGCCCTGGTCTACCTTGATGCCGTCTTTTGTTATCTTGTCGGTAAGTGAAAGCTTGATATTCGGGTTGTCAAGCTGTTCCGCTACGTCAAGCTCAACCTGACGGAGAATATCGGCACTGTTGTCAATAAGCTCCCTTACGGTGTAGGTGTTTGACGGATGGAACGGAAGTGCTATCATCGGCTCAACCGAGGAAAGGTCCACCTTCACCACGCCGTCGTAGTATGCAACAGGGGCGGGAGAAAGCTTCCTATACGCATCCGCTCTCTTGTGAAGCTCGAAATAACGCTTTGTTTCGTCATCGGTGATCCAAATGGATGAAAGGCAGGTAGTCTCGGTGGTCATAACGTCAATACCGTTACGGAATTCTATGGGAAGATTTGCAATACCATCTCCCACAAACTCAAGAACCTTATTTTTAACAAATCCGTTCTTGAACACCGCGCCGATAATAGCAAGTGCCACGTCCTGAGGACCAACGCCTACCTTAGGCTTGCCTGTCATGTGTACCGCGATCACTTCGGGACGCTTTATGTCGTATGTGCGGCAGAGAAGCTGTTTTACAAGCTCAGGTCCGCCCTCGCCGATTGCCATTGTGCCGAGAGCACCGTAGCGCGTATGGGAGTCAGAGCCGAGTATCATGCGTCCGCATCCGCTCATCATTTCGCGCATATAGGAATGGATAACCGCAATGTGAGCAGGTACATAGATTCCGCCGTATTTCTGTGCGGCGGACAGACCGAATACATGGTCATCCTCATTTATAGTACCGCCTACCGCGCAAAGGCTGTTGTGGCAGTTTGTCAGCACATAGGGAATGGGGAATTTTTCAAGTCCGCTGGCACGGGCGGTCTGTATAATTCCAACATAGGTTATATCATGAGATGCCATTGCATCAAATTTTATGCGAAGCTCATTTTCGTCTCCCGACGTATTGTGAGCGTTAAATATTCCGTAAGCGATGGTGCCTTTCTTGGCTTCCTCCTTGGAGATGCCCTCTTTGCCAAGCGCCTTAAGTCTTTCTGCGGCATATGCATCATCCTCGATAATCGTATTTCCGAATGCAAGATATGCTCCGTTGTTTATAAGCTCTACCATGTTTGTGACCTCCGTAACAATGGAAATTTTAACTCATTACCTTAATATCATACCACGAAAATATGAATATTTCAATATATATTCATAAGGTTTATTCGCCTTTATGAAAAAAATTTTGTTTTCCTAAAGAAATTTACAAAAGAGCCTTTATATTTGCGATAATATATGATAAAATATATTGTATATAACTGATTCTCACGCGGTTTAACAGTAACCGTCAAAATAATTTCGCCGAACCGGCATGGGGAGCGAAATCAAAATCATTCGGAGGTAAAAAATGGCTAAATACAGACGCGGAAGAATAAACGAGGAAATGGTAAAGGAGCTTTCAACTATTCTCCGTGAGATCAAAGACCCCCGCGTGTCCGACGCCTTTGTCAGCGTTACCGCGGCGGATGTTACACCGGACCTTAAATTTGCGAAAATATATTACTCGGTAATGAGCGGAGATTCCAAGGAAGTGGGAAAGGGCTTAAAGAGCGCATCCGGCTATATCAGAAAGCGTATAGCAGAAACCCTTAATCTTCGCCAGACACCTGAGCTTACCTTTGTCACCGACGATTCAATAGCATACGGTGCTCATATCAATTCGCTTCTTAATAAAATTGAATTTACCGATATTATTGATAACGGAGACGAGGACGATGAGTGAGCTTTCAAACATCTCTTTTTCTGAGGTATGCGACAGCCTTCAGGCGGCATCGAATGTACTCATCCTCACCCATATGCGCCCTGACGGGGATACGCTGGGAAGTGCTTTTGCGCTCCGCACACTGCTTCGAGGCCTTGGAAAGCGCGCCGAGGTCATAAACTCGGACCCTACCGTACCAAAACGCCTGCAATTTATTTTCGGCGTGGAGTCACTGCGCCCCGAAACACTGCCGCAAGACTTCACCCCCGAATATATTGTTTCGGTTGACGTTTCCACAAGCAAGCTCCTTGATTGTCTTGAGGAGGAATACGCAGACCGCGTGGACCTTGCCATAGACCACCACGTGCTTGGCACACCCTTTGCAAAAAAGACATATGTTGGGGATGTGGGAGCCTGCGGCGAGATAATTGTTGACATTTTCGACGAGTTTAAATCTAGAGGATACGATCTTCTTGACAAAGCGGCGGCAACTGCCCTTTATGCGGCAATCTGCTCTGATACGGGAAGCTTTAAATTTGAAGCGGTTACTGCCGATACTCATTTGCGCACAGCAACGCTTCATGCGGCAGGGATAAATCATTCGGAGATCGCAAGACGGCTTTACGATTCACGCCCCATCTCCCAGATAAGGGCAACACGTGCCGCACTCAATGCCCTGCATTTTTATAACAACAATCGCCTTGCCGTTATAAACTTCACCAAGGCTATGATGGACGAAAACGATGTCACAAGAGAAGATATCGAAGATATAATCACACTCACACGCGGTATTGAAGGCGTCGAGGTGGGGATGTCAATAAAGCAAAGTCCGGATACGCCAAATCTCTATAAGGTATCTATGCGCTCCAACCGTGTAGCCGATGCGGCAAAGCTCTGCGCTGTCTTTGGCGGCGGCGGTCACAAGCGTGCCGGCGGCTGTACGGTTACAGCCGACAATGAATTTGAGGCAGAGGCTATGCTTGTGCGTGAAATTGAACGTGAGCTTTCAGAGCTTGATGCCGCAGGCGCATTTGAAGGAGCAGACACACTATGATCGAGCCATCGGGAGTTATACTTTTAAACAAGCCGGAGGGTCTTACCTCCCACGACTGCGTAAACCGTATGCGGCGTTTGTTCGGAACAAAAAAGGTGGGGCATACAGGTACACTTGACCCCATGGCAACAGGAGTTCTTCCAATCCTTATCGGAAGAGCCACAAAAGCCGCCGATCTGCTTGTCAGCGACACAAAAAAGTACCGTGCAGGTCTCAGGCTCGGAGTGACAACGGACACCGAGGACACCACGGGGGCTGTACTTACAAGCACCGACAAGATCCCCGATTGCGGCAAAGTTTTTGAGGTATGCCGCGAATTTGTGGGTGAAATTATGCAGATTCCGCCCATGTACTCGGCTCTTAAGGTGGACGGGCAAAAGTTAGTTGATCTTGCCCGTAAGGGAGTCAGCATTGAACGCGAAGCACGACCTATTACGGTGTTTTCGCTTGAAGCCGCGAGGGGAGATTCCCACTCCGACTATATTCTTGACGTTCACTGCTCAAAAGGCACATATATACGTACACTTTGCGCTGATATTGGCGCAAAGCTTGGTTGTGGTGGCGCAATGAGCTCCCTCTGCCGCACTGCCAGCGGAAATTTCACCATTGATTCCTGCACCACACTTGATGCCCTTGGCGAAATGTCCGAGGATGAGCGTTTTAGCTTGCTTCTTCCCATAGAATCGCTGTTTTGTGACCTTCCCAAGATCAAACTGCCGCCTTTCTTTGAAAAGCTGTCCCGGGACGGCAATGAGATATATCAGAAGAAGATCGGCACGTCTTACCACAGCGGTACACGCGTCTCTCTTTTTGGGGCTGACGGCTTCTATGCTCTCGGTGAAGTACGCGATTATCCGGACGGAAGTGCTGTAAAGGTAATAAAACTTTTCTCTTTGTGAGGTAGCCGTGTCATTTAAGCTTATAACCGCCGAAAACGGCGTAAAATACTTAAAATCTCATAGAATAACCGTCCCCCACGGATTCGCAACCCGAATCGGCGGAGTCAGTACCCACGAGCACACAAGCTCGCTTAATCTCGCCTTCAGGCGTGGGGATGACGAGGGGACAGTGCTTGAAAATCTCCGCTTGTTCTGCACCGCGGTTGGCGTGAAAGCCGAAAGCGTTATAAGCCGTCACCAGGTGCATTCCCCCGACGTTATATATGCGGATGAGACCGTTGCCGGTGAGGGGTATCTGAGGAGCACCGACAAGTCCTGCGACGGATACGTTACCGACAAACATGGCGTCACTCTCGGCGTAAAGACAGCCGACTGTGTGCCTATCCTCTTTCACGATCCTATAGCAAACATCATCGGTGCGGTGCACGCAGGCTGGCGCGGTACGGCTTTGGGAATCGCCGCCGAATGCGTTAGAAAAATGGCGGAGCTTGGGGCGCGCCCTGAAAATATAATCGCCGCCATAGGTCCGTCTATCCGCTTTTGCTGTTATGAGGTAGGCGAGGATTTCAGGGATTCCGTCAGGGAGCTTGTTGGAAATGAAACCGCCGCGAGATTTATTGGTGAGCATAACGGGAAGCTTCATGCTGATATTGTGGGATTAAACCGAAACTTCCTGCTTTTGTCGGGTATTGCCGATGAAAACATTGACATTTCCGAGCTTTGCACCTGCTGTAATCCCGACCTTTTCTTCTCACACCGCGCATCTCACGGAAAACGCGGCACAATGCTGTCGGTTATCTCACTTTAAGCCTCAATGTGACAGGACTGTGAATATTATCCGCCGCAAGTGACGGTATATAGAATATTTTCCGATTTCTTTGCCGCGCCGGGCGATTGTTCAAGATTTATTCAAATAAATATGTTATACTTTTGTCGTGTCTCTTATTGGGGCACGACGGTATTTTTAACCCCCTACCCATTTTGTTTACATCATCGAATTTTTGGAGGAACTTCCAATGATAGAAGTAAAAAATCTGGTGAAGCGTTTCGGCAGCAAATACGCTGTTGACGATATCAGCTTTTCCATTGGCAAAGGTGAAATAGTCGGCTTCCTCGGTCCTAACGGTGCAGGTAAATCCACCACCATGAACATTATAACGGGATATATGTCATCCACTCTCGGTACAGCAGAGGTTGGCGGAATCAATATTCTCGAAGCACCAATTGAGGCAAAAAAGCTTATCGGCTATCTGCCCGAACAGCCGCCGCTTTATCTTGACATGACTGTTCGCGAATATCTGAACTTCGTGTACGACCTTAAAGGATGCCGACTTAACCGCAAAAAGCATCTTGAGGAAATCTGCCGTGTCGTAAAGATAACCGACGACTACAATAAAAACCGCCTTATAAAGAATCTCTCAAAGGGTTACAAACAGCGTGTGGGTATCGCTCAGGCACTTGTTGGCAATCCGGCTGTCATAATTCTCGACGAGCCGACCGTTGGTCTTGACCCCAAGGAGATAATAGAGATACGCTCGCTTATAAGAACTCTCGGCGAGGCTCACACCGTTATTCTTTCCACACATATTCTCTCGGAGGTTCAGGCGGTCTGTGACCGAATACTTATAATAAATTCCGGCAAGCTTATTGCCGATGAAAAGACCGAGAGCATTATAAATATGCTTGAGGGCACACGCCGTCTGAGCGCGCGAATCTGCGGACCTCAGCGCGAAATACTTCATGAGCTTCGTGCACTGCCTGAGATAACCCGTGCAGAGGCTATAGGTGAGCGTGAAAATGACAGCTTCCTGTATGCCATCGAGAGCAGCTCCGGTGTTGACATAAGAAAATCGCTTTTCTTTATGCTGGCAAAGAATAATTGGCCTCTTATAGGTCTTGAAGCCGAGGGGACAAACCTTGAAGATATATTCATATCTCTTGTTGACAAAAAGGCGCAGACCCCCGCAAAGACGAGGGAAATACCGCAGTTTGACATAAAACTGCCCGAATTTGAGAGTAAGGAGGAAAACGACTGATGTTAGCTATATACAAGCGTGAAATGCAGGCTTATTTTACATCGCCCGTGGGATATGTGTTTATGGCGATGTTCCTTGCTGTCAACGCATTTATATTTGCTTTCTGCACACTCCTTATGGGCATGGAGAGCAGCTTGTCTTCATATTTTCAGTTTATTATGTGGGCATTCATTGTGCTCGTACCGATTCTCACCATGAAGATGTTCAGCGAGGAGCGCAGGGCGCGCACAGAGCAGCTTCTTCTCACCGCCCCTATTAGCCTCATGGGCATGGTAATGGGCAAGTTTTTCGCCGCATTCACAATGTTTGCCGGTACATTCATATTCGGCAGTCTCATAAACTTCCCTCTGCTCTATAAATACGGAACACCCAACACAGCAACACTTATATCAAGCTCAGTGGGAATCATTCTTATCGGCGCGGCATTTATAGCAATCGGTCTTTTTATATCGGCACTGACCGAAAATCAAATAGTTGCCGCTGTTGGTACTATCGGCGTTATACTGTTTATGCTGGTTATAGGCTTCCTGTCAAGCTTTATCGACGTATATGCCATCAGAGCGGCACTCACATGGATATCCGTATTCAGCCGCTACGGCAACTTCGGATTCGGTATTCTTGACATAGCATCGCTTCTTTACTACTTCTCTATCTGCTTTATATTCATGTTCCTCACCGTGCGCGTATATGAAAAGCGCCGTTGGTCGTGATATGCCGCAAAGGAGGACAAAGCAATGAATAACAATCAAAAAGCCCTTGAAATGGGCAAAAAAGTAAAGCACGGCACAGTTTCCGTACTCCTGACAGTGGTAGTTATTGCCGCTGTTGTCATAGTTAATATAATCTTCTCTGCATTCGCTTACAAAAATAATTGGTACGTAGACCTTACCGAAACGGGAATATATGGTCTCACCGATGCCGGCAGAGCACTGCTTGATGAAGTGGATGCTCCCGTACAGATTCATTTCTGCTCACCTTTTGACGTTATGGAATCAAATTCCGCGCAGAAAATGGTCTTTGAGCTTGTTAAAGAAATGGCGGCGGAATACGACAATATTACATACGACTACATTGACCCCATAAAAAATCCCACGGCTGTTATAAAGTACAAATCTTCGGCGGCAGATGCGGTAAACGCCCGCTCGGTTATAGTTGAGAGCGGCAGTGAATTCCGCAAATTTGCCCTTGAAGCACTGTTTATAGTTGATACCGACAACACCACCGCTTGGGCATTCAACGGCGAAAAGAAGCTTATCTCCGCCATCGTTCAGTGCACGCAGGCAGAAACACCCATCGCGTATTTTACCACCACTCACGGCGAGTACATCCCCACTTCCTTACAGGAGCTTGTTTACGATGCCGGTTATGAGCTTCGTCCCATCGACCTTACAACAGAGGAAATACATGAAGATGCCCGTCTTCTCATAATTTCAAGTCCCGTAACGGATTTTGAGGGCATTTCTGAGATTTCCGCCGGAAGAAAGTCGGAAATTGAGAAAATAGACGATTTTCTTGACAGCTTCGGAAACGTTATGGTATTCATGGACCCGGACACAAAGGAGCTTCCTGAGCTTGAAGAATTTTTGGTGGAATGGGGTATTGAATTTGACAATTCAGTGCTCAAGGATCCCGTAAATTCCATTGATGCCAATCACTATGCTATTTCCGGTCAGTATTCCATTGAAGAAAATTCACTTGGTGCTTCCCTTGTTAAGGACATCGTTTCACTTGGAACTGCACCCAAGACTATCGTTAACTACGCAAGTCCTATAAATCTTCTCTTCGATTACAACAACGGAAGACAGACCTCCACCGCTATTTACACATCGGACAAGGCTCAGAAGTATGTTGACGGCAAGGTTGTGGAAGAGGGAAGATTCCCCCTTGTGGCACTCAGCCGCGAGACCAGATACATTGACAACACCGAGCATTATTCCTATGTGTTCGCCATCGGCTCAAAGTATTTCACCGCGGACACATTCCTGAGCCCCACTTATGCCAACAGCGATATTATCTATACGATGATGCGCGCTATGGGTAAGGTGCAGGTGCCAATCGACCTTGACTTTAAGGTGTTTGAGGATGAGTCCCTTGATATTCTTCAGTCTGAAGCCGGCACATGGACTATTGTGCTTACACTTGCGATACCTGCCTGTGTATTTATAGCCGGAATTATTATTTGGATCAGGAGAAAGAACGCATGATGGAACAGGATAAAAACAATCTGCCAAACGACGAGCAGTCCACAATATTCTCCGCCCCGGATGTGCCAAATCCAACTCTTAATCAGAAGATACGTGTCGGCACACTTAAAAAGCAACGCCGCCTGATACTCATTATTGCGCTTCTCGTGGCAGCCGCCATCTGCGCCTACTTTTTCGTAGTTCTCCCTATCGTAAACTTCGTTGAGACGAAAACCGAGGAAACAGTGGAGCTGCTTGACGGTGAGGTGCTTGGCACAAACGACCGTATTCTGATTTTTGAGCACACAGAGCGCACGGATATAAAATCTATTGAAATCCACAATGAATTTGATGAATTTGGCTTCTATTACGACGAAAAAGATGAAACCTTTTATGTAACAGATCATCCTGGCGCACCATACAGCAAGGAGCTTTTCTCCTCCCTTGTGGTAAGCACGGGACATACACTTTCCACAGAGCGTGTGACAACCGACTGCACCGATATGTCTGAATACGGACTTGCGGATGAGCAGTCACCTGCATGGTATACGCTCACCACCCGCGACGGGGATGAGCACACTGTTTACATAGGTGATCCTATACCGAGCGGCACCGGCTATTATGTACGCTACAAGGACAGAAACGCCGTGTACGTCCTCGGCTCCGATATCGCAAAAACCGTGCTCCTTCCCCTCGAAAACATGATTACACCCCTCCTTACGCTTCCGATGAATTCAAACGACTATTTCACCATCCAAAACTTTGCCGTAATGCAGGGTGATAATGTGAATGTGATGATAACATTCCTTGATGAGGAAGCCAAGAAGGAAATTGCATCAACAAGCGTTTACCAGATGCTCTATCCCTCGAACTATGCGGTAAATACCACGAGCTACTCGACTGTTCTTGAACTGCTGAAAAGCTTTTCGGGCAATGCCACATTGGCATATGCCCCAACAGAGGAAGAGCTGACGGAATACGGTCTGCTTGAACCTGCTTACACCATCTATTACAAGTATCAGGGAATCGAACAGTTTGTTGTATTCAGTGCGAAGAACGAAAACGGAAATTACTACGCATACTCTGCTCTCTTTGATCTTATATCCGAAGTTTCCGGTGACAGCGTTTCATGGCTTGAATGGGATCTTATCAAATGGGTGGACTCACCTATATTCATGATGAATATCAACGATGTGGCTACCATTACAGTTGAAAGCGACACTGCCTCCCGAATATACGACCTTGAAGGCGAGGCAAAGGAGCTTGTTATAACTGAGCGCGAAACCGGTTTCAAGCCTGAAGTTCAGAACTTCCGTCAATTCTACAAATCCCTTTTATCCATATATCTCCAAGGGTATGTTTCAGGTGATCTCACCGCAGATGAGGTCTCTGCACTGACGGAAGATGAACCCTATCTCACCCTTACGATTGAAACCCGAAGCGGTAAGCTTACGGAATTCAAATTCTACCCATATTCCACAAGACGTGCATACTACACCGTCAACGGAAGCGGAGAATTTTATGTGCTTCGCGATATGGCGACCAAGATTATATCCGACAGTGAGAAGGTAATGACCAACACCGAGATTGACTCAGAGGCACACAGTTAAAAAATATGCTCCCCGATAAAATGAAGTGAACCCAAAAGTTTAGACAAA
>JAEIGA010013493.1_pt1 | contig 12434 bp, 10 predicted proteins | sample 9270691 | NCBI WGS metagenome assembly JAEIGA01 (sample SAMN17057246, study PRJNA624740) | gut metagenome | biome: biome; isolation source: fecal sample | host: Bos grunniens | place: China: Xizang | collected 2019
ATTTTGGAAAAATTTGTGCTCCTTCACCTTTATCGGTGGTTTTATGGCACTATTCGGTTGCACTCCATGCAACGGCGAAAACGGAGTAACGATAGACAACTCTACAATCGCATCATTTGACTTGAATCGTTTTCTGGGTAAATGGTATGAGATGGCTCGCTACGAACATCGTTTTGAACGTGGCATGACACATGTAACAGCTGAGTATTCATTGCGTGAAGACGGGAAAATTAAAGTCGTGAACAAAGGGGTTAAGGATGGGAAAGCGAAGGAGATTATCGGTAAAGCCAAACAGCCGGACCCTATAAACCATCCCGGAAAACTGAAAGTATCGTTTTTTCTTTGGTTCTATTCTGATTATTACATCATGGAACTCGATGAAAACTATCAGTACGCGGTCATCGGTAGCAGCACCGACAAATACCTTTGGATCTTGAGTCGTACACCCGAACTACCTTACGACACCGTCATTGACCTTGTCAACCGACTGCAACAACGTGGTTACGACACGGAAAAACTTACATGGGTGCAACAATAAATGATTAGGAATGGCTATCTTTGCCACATGGAATCACCATGTTCATCTAAACATCACATAACATTAGCCTTTGATTCGTTCAAAGGTTCACTCAGTTCAGACGAGGTAGCAGACGCATTCGAGGAAGGACTACATACCGTCCTTCCTCATTGTGTTGTCCGCAAAGTGCGCATCGCCGATGGTGGTGAGGGTACATTGGATGCACTGCTTTCCGCACTCGGAGGCGAATATGTTGATACAAATGTTTCCGACCCGCTGGGCCGCCCCATTCAAGCACATTATGGTATCACCACAGACGACACTGCCATCATAGAAATGTCGAGCGCAAGCGGTCTTACGCTTCTCCGACCGGAAGAGCGTAACCCGATGCTGACAGATACCTATGGCACAGGACAACTCATTGCCCATGCGTTGCACAAAGGATGCAAGAATATTTTATTATGCATCGGTGGCAGTGCCACCAACGATGCGGCTGTTGGCTTATTACGAGCATTAGGATATAAATTTATGGATATCAATGGGAACGAACTCATTGGAGGCGGAGAGGTGCTTCAACATATCCATGAGATTGACGACACACATGTACTTCCGCAACTCTTGCAAACACAAATCACAATAGCATGTGATGTAGACAATCCATTGTTTGGTCCGAATGGTGCTGCACATGTATTCGCCCCTCAAAAGGGTGCATCGCATGAAATGGTAGTTCAGTTGGACAATGGATTACGTCATTTTGCCAACGCCATTAAACATTACAATGGCAAAGACGTTTCTTCCATTCCGGGCGGCGGTGCTGCCGGAGGTGTTGGCGCAGCACTTGTCGCACTCCTCAACGCTCAACTGAAACCCGGTATAGAAATGGTCTTAGATACCATTCGCTTTGATGACATGATGAAGGACTGCGACCTTGTTGTGACAGGTGAAGGGAAATTAGACCGCCAAACACTTATGGGCAAAGCACCTACCGGCATACTGCATCGGGCAAAAAGACAGAATGTTCCGGTCATCGCAATCGGTGGTGTCGTTGATGAATGTATCGAACTCAGCACTTGCGGTTTCTCAGCTCTTCTATGTATCAACGAAACAGACACTCCCCAATCCCTTGCCATGCGTAGCGACATCGCTTTCAATAATGTTCGTCGCTGTGGTATCAAAGTAGGACTCAATGTTCTTGAAAGTCGTAATGACTTTCAATTTTAACTTTTTTGACGATAGGATATTACAAACTAACAAAAGTCATTATATTTGTATATCCTTAAAGCAAATAACTTTAATACTATAGAATATGAACAAAGAATTGGAAATGAATCCGAATAAGTTAGTGGCTTATCTCGGAAAACCATGTAAGGAATTTACGAAAGCGGACATCATCCGTTATATTCAAGAGAATGATATTCGCATGGTGAACTTTATGTACCCTGCGGGCGATGGTCGTCTGAAGACCTTGAATTTTGTCATCAACAACCTGGCCTATCTTGATGCCATTCTGACTTGTGGCGAGCGCGTAGACGGCAGTAGCCTCTTCCCTTTTATCGAAGCCGGCAGCAGCGACCTTTATGTATTGCCACGTTTCAGCACTGCATTCCTCGACCCATTCGCTGAAATACCGACAATATCCATGCTTTGTTCTTATTTCAATAAGGACGGCGAACCGCTTGAAAGTTCACCCGAAAATACCCTTCGCAAAGCCTGCCGAGCCTTCCACGAAGTGACCGGTATGCAATTTCAAGCCATGGGCGAATTGGAGTATTATGTTATCGCTCCGGACACAGAAATGTTCCCCGCTACCGACCAAAAAGGTTATCACGAATCTGCACCATATGCCAAATTCAACGAGTTCCGCACACAGTGTATGGCATACATCGCACAAGCCGGCGGACAAATCAAATACGGACACTCCGAAGTGGGCAACTTCACTATCGACGGTATGATATACGAGCAGAACGAAATTGAGTTCCTCCCTGTAAATGCAGAAGAGGCTGCCGATCAACTGATGATAGCAAAGTGGATCATCCGCAACCTCGCCTACGAACTGGGATATGATATTACATTTGCACCGAAAATCACAGCAGGGAAAGCCGGTTCCGGACTCCATATCCACATGCGCATCGTCAAGGACGGACAGAATCAGATGCTTGATGGTGGTGTTCTCTCCGCTACAGCCCGTCGCGCCATTGCCGGCATGATGGAGTTGGCACCTTCGATTACCGCTTTCGGTAACACCAACCCCACCTCATACTTCCGTTTGGTGCCACATCAGGAAGCACCTACCAACATCTGTTGGGGCGACCGCAACCGTTCCGTTCTCGTCCGTGTACCACTTGGTTGGGCAGCAAAGAGCGATATGTGTCAAATAGCTAATCCGTTGGAAAGTAAGAGCAACTACGACACCACTCAAAAGCAAACGGTGGAAATGCGCTCACCGGACGGTTCTGCAGACATCTATCAACTCATTGCCGGATTGGCAGTGGCTTGCCGTCATGGTTTTGAATTGGAGAATGCACTGGAGATTGCAGAAAAAACTTACGTCAACGTGAATATTCACCAAAAAGAAAATGAAGACCGCTTGAAGGACCTTGCACAACTGCCCGACAGTTGTGAGGCTTCAGCCGACTGTTTGGAACGTCAGCGTGACGTATTTGAACAGCACAACGTGTTCAGTCCTGCCATGATAGACGGTATCATCAAACGCCTTCGTTCTTATGGCGACAAAACACTCCGTGCCGACATCAACGGCAATCAGGAAGAAATGCTCAAACTGGTAAATAAGTACTTCCACTGCGGATAAGACCAGTCTCATCAAACAGAAAAACCGCTCCATCATTGCTGACGGAGCGGTTTTCTATCTTTTATTCCTTACGGAATTACAAACTGTCACCGAAGTCTTCACGGAACTTAGCAGCCAACTTATCCTGCCAATCGCCGATAGGTACAAGACGTCCGAAGAAGAAGCGCAACACATTGGGTTCCTCTATCCAACGCAAACCACCAATCAGTTCGCGGTTGTCGTACAACCATTTCACACGGTCGGCACAATATTTAATTTGTGAGAGGGTAAATACACGACGAGGACAAGCCAAACGTACCAACTCCATCTCAGCAAAATGTTCTGTTCCATCCGGTTCACGCTGTTCGGACAATGTTCCGCGTTCCATACCACGGATACCACCTGCAATATAAAGAGCTGCAGCCAATGAACCTGCAGGATATTGCTTTTGCGGCATTCCTTCCAAGAACTCCATCGCATTGATATGCGCACCAAGACCACCGGCAGGCAAAATCATCGGTACGCCGTATGCGTCCAACTCTTTTACCAAATGCTCAATAAAGATTGGACCTTGACTGATGATGTCCTCATCAAGTGTTTCCAATAATCCGACAGCCATTGCCTCCATTGAGCGCACTTCCATACCACCATAAGTCAAGAAACCTTCGTACAATGGAATAAACTCCTTCATACGGATAATCAGTTTCTCATTATTAGAAACGATAGCACCACCACGAGCGAATCCCAACTTACGGCTGGAGAAATAAATCAAATCCATCTTGTCACAGATAGTACGCATGATTTCCTTGATACTCATGTATTTGCAAGATTCTTCGCGCGTCTTAATAAAGTAAAGATTGTCTTGCAACAATGAAGCATCCAGTACAGAAAGAACACCATACTTACGACAGATGTCTGCCACTGCCAACATGTTCTCCATAGACAAAGGTTGACCACCGATAAGGTTCGTACCTGCCTCTATACATACAAACGGGACATGCTCAGGACCTACTTCTTGAATCAATGCTTCCAATTTCTGCAAATCGAAATTACCCTTGAATGGTTCATCACTCTGAGCCACAAATCCCTTTTCACTGATTACCTCTACTACAGAACCGCCCTTACGGGTGATATGTGCCTTAGTGGTTGTAAAGTGATAGTTCATCGGAACCACATCACCGGGTTTTACAAAAGCCTCAGCCAAAATGTTCTCACACGCACGACCTTGATGAGCAGGCAAGAAGAATTCCGTTCCGAACACTTCTTTAATCACTTTCATCAAACGGTTGCATGTCTCAGAACCGGCATACGAATCGTCCGCTTGAAACATGGCTGCTACCTGATTGTCGGACATGGCGTTTACACCCGAGTCGGTCAGCATATCCATATACACATCTCTGTTCTGCAACAAGAATGTATTGTTACCGGCTTCATTGATTTTTCTTACACGTTCTTCCACTGTCGGTAAGAACAACTTTTGTACTACGCGTACCTTATGCATTTCCAAAGGAACTTGTTCCTCTGATTTATAAAATTTAATCTGTGACATAATATTGTTATTACGTTTTTATTTTGTGTTCAATCTCGATTACAAAAATGAAACAAATATTTAACATAAACAACAAAATGATAAAATAAAACTACATTGGTTAAATTTCGTTACATAAAAATCATAAATGAGACTGCATTTTGGCACATAAAAAGATAGACTGTACTAAAAAAAGAATTATCTTTGCGATAATTAACACGAATACAAAACACAAATACAATTAGATGAAAATCACATTGCTTCAACGAGACATAGAATGGGGCAATCCTCCATTGAACATCCTACGAGCAGATGTCGCGATAGACTGTCATCCCGGTTCTGATTTATATGTTCTTCCAGAAATGTTCTCCACAGGTTTTTGTACCCATCCTGAGGGCATGGCCGAAAGCACCAACAGCGACACACTGAAGTGGATGAAACAGAAAGCGGCAGATACCAATGCTGCCATCGCCGGAAGTGTAGCTGTTACAGAGGACGGAAAATTCTTCAACCGATTTTATTTTGTCAAACCTGATGGTGAGGTAACATATTATGATAAAAAGCACCTCTTCACTTACGGAGGCGAACATCATCGTTTTACAGCAGGCGACCGCCGTGTCATCGTAGAGTTCAGGGGGGTACGCATCCTTCTGGAAATCTGCTATGATTTGCGTTTTCCCGTATGGGCACGTAACCACAAAGACTATGACATGATACTCTATGTGGCCAGTTGGCCAACACCAAGAGTGGAAGCGTGGAGTGCCCTATTGGTGGCACGTGCCATTGAAAATCAATGCTACGTAGCAGGTGTCAATCGTGTAGGAAATGACCCCTCATGCGAATATTGCGGTGCCAGTGTAGTCATTGACCCATACGGAAAGACAATAGCATCTTGTATCCTCAATGAGGAATCGGAAGCAACAGCAGACATTGATATGGATATGTTAGCAACATTTAGGAAGAAATTCCCGGTATTGGATGATGCCGATGAACCTGCGAAAATAGAACAACTATGATAGAAAGAAAATTACTTTTAGGTGACGAGGCGGTTGCACTCGGAGCTGTACATGCCGGTATCAGCGGTGTGTATGCCTACCCCGGAACGCCATCCACCGAAATCACAGAATACATCCAGCACCACGCACCGGAAGTGCGCAGTCGTTGGTGTACGAACGAGAAGACAGCCATGGAAGCAGCTTTGGGCATGTCCTATGCCGGTAAACGTGCTTTAGTCTGTATGAAACATGTGGGTATGAACGTAGCAGCCGATGCTTTTGTTAATTCCGGTATCACAGGTGTGAATGGCGGTGTTGTAGTGTTGGCTGCCGACGATCCTTCCATGCACTCTTCACAGAATGAACAAGACTCACGTTTCTATGGTAAATTTGCCATGATACCCATTTTAGAACCCTCCACTCAACAGGAGGCATACGACATCATGCCATACGCCTTCCAACTTTCTGAAGAAGTGAAGTTACCGGTGTTATTGAGAGTCGTTACCCGACTGGCCCACTCACGTGCCGGCGTCACAGTACGTCCTACACTCCCACAAAATCCTCTCTCTCCGGACAACGAACGAACACACTGGGTATTACTTCCGGGTAATGCACGCAGACAATACGCCACATTGGTCGAGAAACAGCCGGATTTGTTACACAAATCAGAGCAATCTGCATACAACCATTTGAACAACACTGAGGGGAAAGCCGCTATGGGTATTATTGCATGTGGCATTGCATATAATTATGTAATGGAAAACCACCCAGAGAAATTGGGATTCCCCGTATTGAAGATATCACAATACCCTATACCCGAAGCCCTTATCAGAGAGATGGCCTCACAATGCGAATCCATCATGGTGGCAGAGGACGGACAACCTATGGTGGAAGAACAGGTTAAGGGCTTATTGAGTGCTGACTACCCCATCAAAGGCAGACTGAATGGAACATTGCCGAGAATGGGCGAGTTGACTCCGGACTGTATTGGAGTGGCTCTCGGTGTGGAACAGGAGCAACCGTTTGTTGCGGCTCAGAATGTCATGCCTCGCCCCCCTGCCCTATGTCAGGGTTGCGGACACCGTGATGTCTATGACGCATTGAACAAGGTGGCAGCAGAATATCCCGATGCACGAATTTTCGGAGACATCGGTTGCTACACACTCGGAGCACTACCTCCATTCCGTGCCATTGATAGTTGTGTGGATATGGGTGCATCCATCACCATGGCAAAAGGAGCGGCAGATGCGGGTCTGCATCCAGCCATCGCTGTCATTGGAGACTCAACATTTACCCACTCAGGTATGACCGGTTTATTGGATGCCATCAACGACCATAGTGCGATAACAGTAATCATTTCAGACAACTTGACCACAGCCATGACCGGCGGTCAAGACTCAGCAGGCACCAATAAGTTTGAAGCCATCTGCTTAGGTTTGGGCGTTGAACCGGAACACCTTCATGTAGTGGTGCCACTCCCCAAAAACATGGAAGAGATTACCCACATCCTACGTCAGGAGATTGAATACAAAGGTGTTTCTGTCATCATTCCGCGTCGTGAATGTATGCAAACACTGAAACGTAAAGTCAGACAAAACAGAGTCAATCCATCATGAAAAAAGACATTATATTGGCAGGTGTAGGAGGACAAGGCATCCTCACCATCGCCACCATCATCGGTGATGCGGCAGCACGAGCCGGTTTGAACTTAAAACAAGCGGAAGTACATGGCATGAGCCAACGAGGGGGCGATGTACAATCCAACTTGCGGTTATCTACCGAAATCATCCATTCCGACCTGATCAAACAAGGAGCCGCTGATATGATTATATCCATGGAGCCCATGGAAGCCCTGCGTTATGTTCAACACTTGAACAACGAGGGATGCATCATTACATCATCACACCCTTTCAAGAACATCCCCAACTATCCGCAAGAAAGCGACATCATGGATGAATTGGAGCAACTCCCCCACGTTGTCAGTTTACCAATTGAGGACATCGCAAAAAGGCATCAACTCCCCAAAAGTGCGAACATCATATTGCTGGGTATGGCTGCACGATTCATTGAAATTCTCACACCGGAACAGTTACGCGAAAGTATCGCCAATGTATTTTCGGGGAAAGGAGCAGAAATTGTAAAAGCCAATCAACAAGCATTTGACCTCGGTTTTGAAGCGGTGAAATAAGTGAAATGGAAACGATGGACAATACATATAAGGTTCTACGCCAACAAACACTGTGGGAAGAATTATTCTTTTACCAAAAGGCTGTTGTGCTATACCAACTGACTTATGAATTTGTCCAAAGCTTTCTGCAACGCGGAGATAGAACTATTGATCAAATGCTACAAGCAGCTCGTTCCGGAAAACAAAATATAGTTGAAGGCTCTGCTGATGGAGTAACCTCTATAGAAATGGAACTGAAATTGCTCAACGTAGCAAGATCCAGTATAAAGGAGCTACTTGAAGACTATATGGACTATCTTACATCAAGACAATTGACCATATGGAACAAGCATCACCCACGATACGACACTATGCTCAAATTTTGCCGCCAACACAATAAATGGGAAGATTACTGTTCGTATGCAAGGAAATGGTCTGATGAAGAAATAGCAAATATAGCTGTTACCCTTTGCCACATGATAGACAAAATGATGATAAGTTATCAAAGTAAAATAGAAAAGGATTTTGTTGAACATGGAGGTATCCGCGAACGCATGACTGCCGCACGACTCAACTACCGTCATGACCGTGACGAGGAGATTAAAAAATTGAAGCAGAGGGTGGCAGAACTGGAGAAAAAACTGAGAGATAATCATATAGAAATATAAGTTGGGAACCCTAGAAGCCCTAGAATATCTAGAATATCTAGAATATCTAGAAAATCTAGAAAATCTAGAAAAAACTATAAAACAAAAACAACCATGAAAATATTCAGCGAGGAACTGGTAGAAAAAGCCACACATAAATTGCACGTCGCAGACCTCTCAAGAGCCACCATTGGTGAAGTACTGCTCATGGCGCAATATCTGGAAAATGAAACAGGAATACCATTCATTCGTATGGACCAAGGTTCACCGGGCTTACCTGTCAACCATTATGGCGTAGAAGCAGAGAAGGCAGCCCTTGACCGCGGTGTAGGTTCACAATACCCCGCAGCAGCTGGTGTTCCGGAACTGAAACAAGAAGCCTCACGTTTTGTAAAAGCATTTCTTGACATAGACATTTCTCCACGTTCATGTGTTCCAACAGTAGGTAGCGTAGCCGGTTCATACGGTTCGTTCATCGCATGCACTCAACGTATCCCGGGCAAAAACAAGGTATTGTTCATCGATCCGGGTTTCCCCATCCAGAAATCACAGCTTCGCATTATTGGGGCAGATTGGGTGGAATTTGACATCTACAACTATCGTGGTGCCGCATTGGAAGAAAAATTGGAGAGCCTATTGCAGCAAGGAGACATAGCAGCCATCATCTATTCCAACCCCAACAATCCTGCATGGATTTGTTTGGAAGAGGAGGAACTTGCCATTATCGGTCGATTGGCCACACAACACGATGTAATTGTTATGGAAGACCTCGCTTATTTCTGTATGGACTTCCGTCATGATATGGGACATCCTTTTGAACCGCCATACGCTCCGACGGTAGCACGCTACACAGACAATTACATCCTGATGCTCTCTTCATCAAAGATATTCAGTTACGCCGGACAACGAATGGCTTTATGCTGTATCAGCGACAAACTGTTTGACCAACATTACCCTGCTCTTGCAGAGCGTTATCACGACGCAGGCGTATTCGGTCAGACACTGGTTGCTTCCATTCTTTATATGATTACTTCCGGTTGTACTGCCTCTACACAATATGCGTATGCAGAGATGCTTCGCCTTTCCACTGAGGGGAAAATCAATTTTGTGGAAGATACAAGAGAATATGCCAAAAGAGCAGAACGGATGAAAAAGATTTTCACCGACAACGGGTTCCATATCGTTTATGACTACGATGTGACACAAGCCGTCGGTGATGGTTTCTTCTTTACCATCGGTTACGGCAAGATGAGTGGTGGCGAATTATTGAAGGAATTGTTATACTATGGTGTCAGCAGTATCAACCTCTCTACCACGGGTAGTGAGCAACAAGGCGTACGCGCTTGTACCTCACGTATGCGAGAAGATTTATATGATATCATGGAAGAAAGAATGAAAGCCTTCCATGAGGATCATCCATTAGACTAATCACTAAACAAAATACAGACATGATTTGGAATCCTAATAAAGAATGTATGAGTCGCGATGAGATGCGTGCATTGCAAGGAAAGCGACTTCAAAAGCTGGTGACCTACGTCTATCATAACGTTCCTTTTTACAGGAACAAAATGCAAGCGATGGATGTATCACCGGAAGACATCAAAAGTATTGATGACATAGTAAAACTCCCTTTCACCACCAAACAGGACCTTCGTGACAACTACCCTTATGGGCTACAAGCTGCACCTGCATCTGAGATTGTACGTGTCCATGCCTCATCCGGCACCACCGGCAATCCCACCATCGTAGGTTATACCCGTAAGGATATTGCAGTATGGTCCGAAGTGATGGCACGCTGTCTGACAGCTTTTGGCGTAACACGTGAGGACACATTCTCTGTAGCTTACGGTTATGGTTTGTTTACCGGCGGACTGGGCGCACATTATGGTGTGGAAAATTTGGGCGCAACCGTCATCCCCACCTCTACCGGTAACACCGAAAAACACATCCGTCTGATTCGTGATTTGAACATCAGCGGCATCGCCTGCACTCCTTCCTATGCGCTATATCTTGCTGAGACACTGGACAAGATGGGATTAAGCAAAGAAGACATCGGTTTGCGTATCGGAGCCTTCGGTGCGGAGCCATGGACAGAAAATATGCGAAAGGAAATCGAGGAACGCTTGGGACTTAAAGGATACAACATCTATGGTTTGAGCGAAATTATGGGACCGGGCGTGTCTTACGAATGTTCAGAACAAAATGGCTCACATATCAACGAAGACCATTTCTATCCTGAAATCATCAACCCGGAAACATTGGAGCAACTACCCTACGGTGAACAGGGAGAATTGGTTTTCACCACCTTGACCAAGGAAGGTATGCCATTGTTACGTTACCGCACCAAAGACCTTTGCACATTAACCAATGAAGTTTGTGCCTGTGGCAGAACATCTGTCCGCATGGGACGCATCATGGGCAGAAGCGACGATATGCTCATCATCCGCGGAATCAACGTATTCCCCTCACAGGTTGAAAGTGTCATATTGGAAATGCCGGAATTTGAACCGCAATACATGTTGGTAGTAGACCGTGTGAACAATCTTGACACCTTGCAAGTACAAGTGGAGGTGCGCAAAGACTTCTTCAGCGACGACATTGGTCGTATGCTGAACATGAAGAAAGCTCTTGCCGACAAACTGAAGAGTGTGCTCTCTATCAGTGCAGATGTGAAATTAATGGAACCGAACAGCATCGAACGCAGTCAAGGAAAGAGCAAGCACGTGATTGACAAACGAATGTTGAAATAATAAACTGACGAATATGACCATAAAACAATTATCCATCTTCCTTGAAAACAAAACGGGAAGAATCAACGAGGTAACCAAGATATTAGGGAAACACGGTATCAGCATGCGCGCATTCAGTATGGCAGAAACCACCGATTTCGGCATACTGAGACTGATTGTATCGGAAGTAGACAAAGCAGTAGAAGTGTTGCGCAATGAAAATTTTGCGGTGATGCTCACCGATGTAGTTTGGATTAAATGCCCGAATGTAGCAGGTTCACTTTCCGCTATTCTCGATCATTTGGCAGAGAAACAGATTTTCATTGAATATATGTATGCCTTTGCAGATGGAAATGTAGCGAATGTCATCATCCGCCCCACCGACATCAACAAGTGCTTGTTGGTATTAAAAGAATGTAACTGCAATATTCAAGACGAGCTCTAATATTAGATATCAAAAATCATCCCGAGTGACACAAAATAATCACTCGGGATGATTTGTTATTTGAAGTTCTTTGATTCCATTGTCCATTCAGGAAACTCTTTTACATCCGCCTCAAGGAATAATTTGGCATGCTGTTCGTGTCCTTTCAACTGCCAATCCAACCAGCGGACACTCATCTTGGCAAAATCGCCCCCGAAAGGTTGCGCAAAGGTAGCACCATGTCCTGCCTTTGGCATATCAGCAAAAACGACAGGAACCTTCTTGATGGCTTTATAATCCTGACGGGCATTTTCATATGCAATGTCACCCTTTCCCCCTATCATATATATAATAGGAGCATGCAATTGTTTCAGTGATTTCTTACTGGCCCCAGCCATTTCCATTTCGCCCATTCCGGCATTCAAAATCATGTAAGTTTTGATGCGACTATCATTTGCAACTGCCAGCACTTGCGCGCCACCGCACGAATGTCCGGCTGCCGCAATCGCATCTACATCCACCTTATTATAATAGGCACTCTTGGTATCAGCATTCTGCGCCACAACCCAATCCATAGCATCTACCAACATGGAAGAAGGTGTAGGTTGCTCTGCACGATCATGCGGATAATTCTGCATC
>JAEIGA010013494.1_pt1 | contig 12434 bp, 7 predicted proteins | sample 9270691 | NCBI WGS metagenome assembly JAEIGA01 (sample SAMN17057246, study PRJNA624740) | gut metagenome | biome: biome; isolation source: fecal sample | host: Bos grunniens | place: China: Xizang | collected 2019
CCCCGCATGAAGGTTTTGGAGTTCGCCTTTGACGGCAATCCCGACCAGGAATTCAAGCCCTCGAATTATGACAGCGACAACTGCGTCGTTTATACGGGCACGCACGACAATGCAACCTTTATCGAATTTCTGCAGGGCCTTGATGAAGAGACGCGAGAGACCGTCTACCGTGACATTGCCTCCGAGTGCAAAAAAGCGAACAAACGCTTCTGCTACCGTCCGTCTCAGCTCGCCGACACCCAAACCATGCAGCGGGCGCGCGAGGCAACGGTTCGCCTGGCTTACGGCAGCTATGCAAGATACGCGATCCTACCCCTGCAGGATCTCCTGGGAACGGGCGCCGAATCCCGAATGAACACCCCCGGAACGCTCAGCGACCGCAACTGGAGCTGGCGCTGTGAGGCGGCCGATCTGAGCAATACGCTGGCAGATAAGCTTGCCCGCATGGTAAAACAAGCAAACCGATAATCATGACAAAGGAATTTTCTAACATGACGAACACATGGATCAAGACCGTGGAGACGCTTCTCGCGGCCGATAACGGCGTGGATTTGCAGCACGCCTCAACCTCCGAGCTTTACCGCGCGATCAGCCGCGCCTCAATGGCAGAAATTGCCGACACGTGGCAAAAATGCAAGGACGCACCCCAAAAGAGGGTGGGCTATCTTTCCGCCGAGTTTTTGGTGGGGCGCGCGATCTTTGCCAACCTCTACAACCTCGGCAAGCTGGACGAGGTAAAGGCGCTTCTCGCCGAGCGCGGGGTGGATATTGCCGCGTTTGAGGATATCGAGGACGCCGCTCTCGGCAACGGCGGCCTTGGCCGTCTTGCCGCTTGCTATCTCGAGTCGGGTGCGACCGTTGGTATTCCGCTTGACGGCTACGGCATTCGCTATCGCTACGGCTTGTTCCGCCAAAGCTTTGAGAACGGCTTCCAAAAGGAAAACGCAGACGACTGGCAAAAGCACGGCGACCCTTGGAGCTACCGCAAGGAGGAGGAAAGCGTTCTGGTCAAGTTCTCCGACTTTACCACGAAGGCCGTCCCCTACGATATGCCGATCATCGGTTATGGCGGAAAGACCATCAACACCCTGCGCCTGTGGCAGAGCGAGCAGCCCGGCAGCTTTGATTTTGCCGCCTTTGACAGTATGCAGATCGATAAGATCGCCAAGGATAACGTGCGCTGCGAAAGCATCAGCTACGCCCTCTATCCCAACGATTCCACGGAGAAGGGCAGGATCCTTCGCCTGCGCCAGGAGTATTTCTTTGCCTCGGCATCGGTGCAGGACCTCATTCGCAAGCACAAGCAAAAGGGACTTCCCATCGAGACGATCGGCGAGCATATCTCGCTCCAGCTCAACGATACGCACCCCGTGTTCGCCATTCCGGAGTTTATCCGTCTTGTGATGAAGGAGGGAATGAAGTTTGAAAAAGCTTTCCTCCTGGTGCGCTCGGTATTCAATTTTACCAACCACACCATTCTCGGTGAGGCGCTTGAGCGCTTGGATATGAATCGCGTTCGCAAGCTGCTGCCCGAAATTGCCAGAATTTTGACCAAGATGCAGGCGCGCATCGAGAAGGAATTTCCCGATGGCAAGCTCTTCCTCATTCGGGATAACACCGTACACATGGCAAACGTAGCCATTTACGCCGGCAACAGGATCAACGGCGTTGCGGCGTTGCATACCGAGATCCTCAAGGAGAGCACCTTCCGCGATTGGTACGAGGTCTATCCCGAGCGCTTCCTCAACGTGACGAACGGCGTAACGCCTCGCCGCTGGCTCGCGCTCTGCAACCCCGAGCTTTCCGCGCTCATTACCGAAAAGATCGGCAACGGCTGGCAGGCCGACCTCGAGCGCCTCAAGGAGCTTGAGCCGTATGCGGACGACCCCGAGGTGCGCCGTGCGTTTGCGGAGATCAAGCACATCAAAAAGGTACAGCTTTCGGAGTATATCCGCAAAAGGGAAGGGGTCGAGCTGCCTCCCGAATTCATCTTTGACGTTCAGGCAAAGCGTCTGCACGAATACAAGCGTCAGCTGATGAATGCGTTTTCCATTCTGTATTACTACTTCCGCATCAAGGAGGGAAAGGAGCCAGGCTTTAAGCCCACCGCGTTTATTTTCGGCGCAAAGGCGGCTCCAGCGTATTGGAATGCAAAGGGCGTGATCAAATTCATCAACGCCATTGCCGACAAGGTAAACAACGATCCCGAGGTCAATGACAAGCTTCGCGTTGTCTTCGTAACGGATTATAACGTTTCCTACGCCGAAAAGATCATGCCGGCGGCAGATATCTCCGAGCAGATCTCTATGGCGGGCATGGAGGCCAGCGGAACGGGCAACATGAAGTTCATGCTCAACGGAACGGTGACGCTCGGCACGATGGACGGCGCAAACGTGGAGATCTGTGAGGAAGCGGGCCGCGAGAACGAATACATCTTTGGCGCAACCGTTGAGGAGGTCAAGGAGATCAAGCGCGACTACCGTCCTTGGGATATCTACAACAACGACCCGGAGCTGAAGCGGATCGTTGACACGCTTGACGACGGCACCTTTGACGATCAAGGCAGCGGAATGCTCCGCTCCGTTAAGGAATCTCTCTTTGGCGGTTGGAGCGCCGACCATTATCTCGTGCTTCAGGATTTCCGCGATTACGTTCGCGTCAAGAGCGAATTGAACCGCGATTACGGCAGCGAGGAATTCCTGGCCAAATGCATTCGCAAGACGGCAAACGGCGGCAAATTCTCCTCCGACCGATCCATCCTTGAGTATGCAAAAAACGTGTGGGATCTGTAATTCGAAAATTTTCGAAAAAAATCTCAAAAAATTGCGCAATTTGCACAGAACGTCGCTCCGAAATTGTGCATTAGGTAGAAATTGTTAAATGCGCTTGACTTTCCTGCCCTCCCGTTGTATAATATAACCATCGGGAACCCCTTGCGCGTGACACCAAAAGGGGTTCCCAAAAAAGCCTAATGGCAAAAAATATTTATAAGGAGTAAAGACAATGAAAAAGTTCCTATCCGTAATCGCATTGATTATGGTCCTCTCTCTGTCGATTGCTTGCTTTGTATCCTGCAAGCCCGAAGAGACCCCTCCCACTGACGATTCCGACAAGGTTACTGTCTGCTGGTACCAAGGCAGCAAGCTCTTGAAGGAAGAAAAGGTGGCAAAGGGTACGAAGCTCACCACCTGGACGCCTCCCGTGGTTGAAGGTAAGGACTTCACCGGCTGGTATGCAGAGGCATCCCTGACCCAGGAGTTCGACTTTGAAACCGTTATCAACGCAGACACCGACATTTTTGCTAAGTACACCAGCAATGTGTTCGTGGCTGACGATAAGGAATACTACCTTATCGGTACCGGCTCGGGCGATATGAAGCAGAGCGGCTGGAACCACGATAACTCCATGGCTCACCTGGTGATGACCAAGACCGAAAACGCATCCGCCAACGTATACGAGATCGAGATCCTCATGTATGCAGGCGACGCATTCCAGATCTGCTACGGCGGAACCTACGACGGTCAGGTCGGTATCGGTTACGTTCCCGGCGTTGAGTATGCCGACGGCACCAACAGATACGATAACAACACCTACACTGCTGCTGATAAGAAGTTCGCAACCGTTAAGAATGCTGCCGGCGAGGTCGTATTCGAGGGTCACGACGAATTCAATAAGGAATACTGGACCTGGAACGTCTTCCTCGCAGAGGGCCAGGACGGTATCTACAAGATCATCTACACCACTTACCCCGATCATCCCGCTGACAACACCATCACCTACGAGCTCGTAGAGAAGAAGGAGCCCCTCGCTGAGACGCACGATATGTACATCTGCGGCACGGTTTCCAACTGGGATTTCAGCGACGCTTTCCAGATGAAGCCGGATGACACGAAGGAGAACTACTCCTTCCTGCTCAATATCACCGAGCCCGCTGAGATCAAGCTCCGCAACAAGATCGGCGATGCTTGGTACGGCGTAGCAGAGGGTGCAACCGCTCCCTGGACGCTCGGCACCGGCGATGCTAACCTCACTCTCGAGGCAGGCGTTTACAAGATCGAATACAGCGTTGCCAACAACACGGCAGTCGTTACTCCCGTTGAGAAGTCCTTCTGGCTTGCAGGCGTGGTTAACGGCGGTCAGTTCTGGAACTGCGGCTCCGGCATTGAGTTCGAAAAGGTTAACGACACCACCTACAAGGCATACTACACCTTTACCGAGGCTGACACCGACGGCTCCTGGATGACGGGCTTCGTTGGCGCGTGCAAGGCCGTTTACGGCTATGCAGGCTGGGATGCAGACGTCTGGTACGGCAATCCCGAGAACGGCGACAACGTAACCGTTGCTTCCTACGGTCTGTACGAGCTGGTTCTCACGCTCGACGCTACCGACAGCACCAAGGGCTCGCTCACCGCTACCAAGCTTGAGGGATACTTCCTCGTTGGTACGATCGGCGACGGCGACACCTGGAGAGCAGAGTCTCAGAACAAGATCGAGGCTACCGGCGATACTGTTTCCACCACCTACACCTGGACGCAGAAGGACAACGCTGACTGGCTCGGCGCTGACCAAATCTCTGCAGTCAAGATCATCAAAGTTGACGCTACCGGCGCTGTTACCTGGTACGGCAACGCAACCAACGGCGACAACGTGATCATTCCCGAGGTTGGTACCTACACCATTACTCTGGTTGACGGCGTTGTTACGGCAACCAAGAACTGATCCATAAGCGAACACCTTAACAAAACCGTTGCGGGGCGGGGCTTTGCTCGCTCCGCAACTTTTATTCATCAAAACCGAAATACCAAGTAAGGAGAAAATTATGAAAAAGCTCAAAATTCTTTCTCTCGTCATGGCTATGCTGATGCTTGCTGCAGCGCTTGTTGCTTGTACCCCCAACAGCGGTGATCCGAACGGACCCGGCGGTGAGAAGGAGAAAGTAACCCTGACGGTCTGGGGCGCCCAGGAAGACCAAGAGATGCTGAAGCAAATGTGCGAAGCATACGCCGCTGCTAACCCCGATAAGGAATACAAGTTCCTGTTCGGCGTTCAGGGCGAAGGCGACGCAGCCGATAAGGTGCTCAACGACGTGACCTCCGGTCCCGACGTATTCTCCTTTGCCAGCGACCAGATCAACAAGCTCATCGCAGGCGGCGCACTTGCACGTCTTGGCGGTGCATACGAGACCTTTGTAAAAGAGAACAACTCCGCAACCTCCGTTGATGCCGCAACCGCTACCGTTGGCGGCGAGGACCGTCTCTACGCTTATCCCTGCACCGAGGATAACACCCTCTTCCTGTACTACGATAAGTCCGTGATCGGCGAGGATCAGGTTGACACGCTTGACGAGCTGCTTGACGCCGCACACGCCGCAGGCAAGAAGGTCCACTTCAAGCTCAACGACGACGGTTGGTATCTTTCCAGCTTCTTCTTTGCTTATCCCGAGCTCGGCTACAACGTAACCTACAACGACAGCATGGTTGAGCAAAGCGTAACCCTGAACTACAACAACGCGCAGGGCCTTGCCGTTATGCAGGCACTGGTGAAGTACGTTAACCATCCCGCACTGGTTATCCAGACCGACGACAGCAAGCTGATCGCAGGCCTGACTCCCACGGCAGAGGGTGTTGTTGAGGCAGCTGCAGGCGTTTCCGGCACGTGGAATGCACAGTCCGTCCACGAGCTCCTCGGCGACAACATGGGCGTTGCTAAGCTCCCCACCGTTGAGATCGGCGGCGAGCAGAGACAGCTCACCACCTACATGGGCTGCAAGCTGATCGGTGTTAACAACTACAGCCAGAACAAGGCAGAGGCGCACAAGCTCGCCATGTGGCTCACCAACGAGCAGAACCAGCTCAAGAGATTCGAGACCCGTGGATTCGGTCCCTCCAACAAGGTAGTGGCCGCTTCCGAGGCTGTTGCTAACAACCCTGTTATCGCAGCAGTTATGGCACAAGCTAAGTTCAGCCGCGCACAAAAGAGCGTTCCCGGCAACTACTGGACGCCCATGGGAGCCCTGATCACTCCCTTCATTGAGCACAAGGAGGCAGGCGACCTGCTTACGTTCTACACGGACGAAGAGCTGCAGAAGCTTCTTGATGCACTTGTTGCTCAAATCGCGAAATAATATCTCTTTTTTCGGGGACTGTTGTATACAGCAGTCCCCATCTTGACTAAAAGAAGGAGGTTATCAATGGATCTCAATCGTTATCGGTTGACACCGTGGCAACGCTTTATCCGTAAGCTTTCGCAGCTGTTTAAGGGCCTGGGAAAGGGAATTGCGGGATTTTTCGTTCGCCTGTTTCACGCCGTCGTCGGCTTTTTCGTTGGCATTGGACGCGGCTTTAAGGAGTTTGGGCAAAACTTTTGGTATGGAGACGCCTTAACGAAGTCCTCTTACGTGATCATGGGTCTGGGCCATCTTTTCCGCGGCCAGATCGTTCGCGACATTATCTATTTCTTCCTGGAAGTTGCTTTCGTGCTGTATATGGTGCTTTTCGGCGGCAACTATCTGGTAAGATGCTTTGAAAATTTCATCGGCGGCGGAAGCATCGGCCGAGTGGAAACGCACGAGTTTTGGGATGCGGAAAACGGCTATTACGACATCATGCAGGGAGAGAATTCGTTTCTCATCCTTCTGTACGGCATTCTGACCCTGTTTGTGATCATTTTCTTCAGCATCGTTTACCTGGCTTCGACAAAGGAAAGCTGCGAGCTGGAGCAGTGCCGCATCATTGGCAAAAAGCCGAAGGGCTTTGGCAAGGATGTGAACGACCTGCTGGATAACAAATTCCACCTGACGCTGCTCTCTTTGCCGATGGTTGGCCTGTTCGTGTTTACCGTTATCCCGTTGGTGACCATGATCCTGATCGCATTCACCAACTACGATGCGGCGCACGAGGTCCCCTCGCATTTGTTCCATTGGGTTGGCTTTGACAACTTCAAGGAGCTTTTCTCGGGCAACAGCACCCTTGGCGCAACCTTTTGGCGTGTGCTTGCGTGGACGCTGATCTGGGCGGTTCTTGCCACCTTCACCAGCTACATCTTTGGCATGCTGCTGGCCATGCTGATCAACCGCAAGGGGATCAAGCTCAAAAAGCTTTACCGCACCCTGTTTGTTGCCACCATTGCCGTCCCGCAGTTCGTTTCTCTGTTGATCATGTCCAAAATGCTGGATACCGGCGGCGGTATTCTCGGCTCGGGCGGCGGCATTATCACGCAGCTCATCGAGCGTCTGTTCGATTTCCATCTTAAGTTTGGTATCGATATTAACACCACGCGTATCTGCATTGTTATTGTCAATATGTGGATCGGTGTTGCTTACAGTATGCTGATGTGCTCGGGTATCCTGATGAACATTCCGAGCGATCTTTACGAGTCGGCCCGCATCGACGGAGCATCTCCCGCGCGCCGCTTCTTCAAGATCACGCTTCCTTATATGTTATTCGTCACAGGCCCGTATCTGATTACGCAGTTTATCGGCAACATCAACAACTTTAACGTGATCTACCTGCTCAGCGGCGGCGGCCCCGGCGATATTATGCTGTATACCGACGGCGCAAAGGGAACGGATCTGCTGATCACGTGGCTGTATAAGCTCTCCCTTGGTACCGATCGCAACTACAAACTGGCATCGGTTATCGGTATTCTGGTGTTTGTCATTTCCGCCACGTTTAGCCTTATTGTCTACAATAAGTCCTCGGCGGTGAAAGGAGAGGATAATTTCCAATGAGTACGAACAAACAGCTTGAACGTCAAAAAGCGGCTTCGCAAGAGGCAAAAGAGCTTACCAACTGGCAAAAGATCGACAAAATGGAAGCGGAGCTCGAGCGCGGCAAGCCCAAGAAAAAGCGCCGCGGCGGGATGCGCTTCAGAAGGATCTTCGGAGATACCGTGGGGCAGATCGTGCTTACCGTTCTCTCCATTCTTTGGATCATTCCTCTGTTCTATCTGCTCGTTCAATCCTTCCGCAAGGAGCCGGGCGCATGGTCGCCTACCTTCTTTCCGCAGGAATGGACGCTGGATAACTACAAGAGACTGTTTACCGAGACCAAGTTTTTGCAATGGTACGGCAACACGCTGCTGATTGCGGTTTGCAGCTGCATCATCACGGCGATCTTCGTGCTTTCCGTGGCATACGTGTTCAGCCGCATGAAGTTTAAGGCGAGAAAGCCGATGATGAACGTTATGCTCGTGCTTGGCATGTTCCCGGGCTTTATGAGCATGTCGGCAGTCTACTTCCTGCTCAAGATTCTGTTGCCCGACAACTACCAATCCCACCTGAGCCTGATCATCGTTTACTCTGCCGGTGCGGCGCTCAGCTACTACATTGCAAAGGGCTTTTTTGACACCGTGCCCAAATCCTTGGACGAGGCGGCGCGCATCGACGGAGCATCCCGCTTCAGAACCTTCTACAAGATCATTCTTCCGTTGAGCAAATCCATTATCATTTATACCATTCTCACGTCCTTTATTTCTCCGTGGTGCGATTACATCTTCGTTTCCTACATCATGGCAGGCGTACCCGATACGGGAATGTATACCGTTTCTCTCGGTATGTATAAATGGCTTGAGCGTGAAATGATCCAACAGTATTTCACCACCTTCTGCGCGGCTGCCGTTATCGTGGCAACGCCCATTACCGGACTCTTTATGTGGTTGCAAAAGTACTACGTTGAGGGGGTTACCGGCGGAGCAGTGAAGGGATAAGGAGGAATACATGAAAAGACTTCTTTCTCTTCTTTTGCTGGTTTCGCTTCTTCTTGGCGCGCTTTCTCTCTCGGCTTGCCGTGAGGAGGAGCCCGGGGACGAAGAAAAGGTTACGCTGAACATCATTGACGATAACTACCGCAACTGGTACGAGATCTTTGTGTACAGCTTTTACGATACGAACAACGACGGTATCGGTGACCTCAACGGCGTAACCGCAAAGCTTGATTACATCAAGGAGATGGGCTTCAACGGCATTTGGCTGATGCCCATTCATCCCTCGCCCACCTATCACAAATACGACGTGACCGACTATTATGCGATCGATCCGCAATACGGCACGCTCGACGATTTCAAGACCCTGGTTGACGAGGCACACAAGCGCGGCATTCGCGTGATCATGGACTTGGTGGTCAACCATACGAGCGACGGTCACCCGTGGTTCCTTGAGGCGTGCAGCTACATTCGCACGCACGGCGAGCCCGGCGGCGAGTACGGCGATTTTTACAACTTCAAAACCAACAAGGACGGCGCGTATCACAGCGTAAGCGGCACGCAGTATGCTTACGAGGGTCAGTTTTGGAGCGGTATGCCGGATCTGAACCTCAACAGTGAGAGCGTTCGTCGCGAGATCAAGCAGATCATGAGCTTCTGGTTGACCGAGTACAACGTTGACGGCTTTCGTCTGGATGCGGTGACCAGCTACTACACGGGCAACGTGGACAAGAACATCGCCTTTCTTTCCTGGCTCAATACCGAGGCAAAAACGATCAAGCCCACGTCGTATATTGTCGGTGAAGCCTGGGTAGGCAGCGATTACCTCATCAACCGCTATTACGAGAGCGGCTGCGACAGCTTCTTCCTCTTTACCGCCTCGCAGGCAACCGGCAGCATTGTGCCCGCAGTGAAAAACAGCAGCGGAAAGGCCATTGGCCAGCTGTTTATGCAGCTGCAGGAGATCTACGGCAGTGACGCGATCCTCGCGCCCTTCCTGGGCAATCACGACACGATGCGTCCCGGCAGCTTTATCGGCGGCATGGAAAACGTCAAAATGGCGGCCGGTGTGCTCTCCATGATGAACGGCGGCACGTTCGTTTACTATGGCGAGGAGATCGGCATGATCAGCAAGGGGGGGAACAACTCCGACCCCGCAAAGCGGATCGCCATGAAATGGGAAGCCAAAAACATCTACGAGGGCCATTGCTATCTCCCACCCGAAAACACCCCGGTCGATGAAACGTCTTATTACTATCCCTCGGTAGCGGAGCAGGAGGCGGATGCCGACAGCATTCTCAACTATTACAAGGCCGCTATGGAGCTGCGCAACCGTTTCCCGTCTATTGCGCGCGGAAAGGTAACCTATTATCCCGAAGGACAGAACGGCTATATCTGCGTCATCACCAAGGAATATCAAGGCGAAAAGATCACCATCGTGTTCAACACGGATCTTTTTGAACAGACGGTAACGCTGGACAAGGACCTGCTTGGTTATACCGAGCTTGTCGGTGAGCTTTACGCCGCGGGAGGAGAATTTTCTTTCAACGAGAGCGGAGAGCTCGTGATGCCGCCGCAATCGATCGCAATCTTTAAGTAAGGAGAAACTTGTATGGCAAGCTTGTCACTCAAACATATTTTCAAAGTATACGACGGAGGCGTCAAGGCAGTAAACGACTTCTGTATGGACATTGACGACAAGGAATTTATCGTGTTCGTCGGTCCTTCCGGTTGCGGCAAGTCCACCACGCTGCGCATGATCGCGGGACTGGAGGAGATCACTGCAGGCGAGCTCCGTATCGATAATGAGATCGTGAACGATTTTGAGCCCAAGGACAGAAACATCGCCATGGTGTTCCAAAACTATGCTCTTTATCCGCATATGAGCGTGTATGAGAATATGGCGTTCTCCTTGCGCACCATTCATATGCCCAACGATCAGATCCACGAAAAGGTCATGGAGGCCGCCGAGATCCTCGGCATCACCGAGTATCTTGAGCGAAAGCCCAAGGCTCTCTCGGGCGGTCAGCGCCAAAGAGTTGCACTCGGACGCGCGATCGTTCGCCAGCCCAAGGTATTCCTGCTCGACGAGCCGCTTTCCAACCTGGATGCAAAGCTGCGTGCCGCCATGAGAGCGGAGATCTCCCGCTTGCACGAAAAGCTTGGCACGACCTTTATCTACGTTACCCACGACCAGGTGGAGGCCATGACGATGGGCTCCCGTATCGTCGTGATGAAGGATGGCTTCGTACAGCAGATCGATACGCCGATCAACCTGTACAAATATCCGGACAATATGTTCGTCGCCGGCTTTATCGGCACGCCTCAGATGAACTTCTTTGACGGCACCGTCACCAAAACGGGCGATGACGTTCGTTTCTCGCTTGATTGCGGAACCAACATCGAGATGAAGTACGTGCAGGCGGATAAGATCCCCGTAAAGTACATGGACGGCACACACAGGATCGTATTTGGTATTCGTCCCGACGACGTTCGCGTGTATAACAAGAACAACTACAACGATGGCTCCTGGGCTCCTGCCAAGGCGGTCGTCAGCGTGGTCGAGGTGCTTGGCGGCGAAACCTTGATCTATGCAAACCTCAATCCGGAAACGCCCGATGCACAGAGCGGAGCGATCATCATCAAGGCAGACCCCGACACCGAGGTTCGCCGCGGTGACGTGATCGATATTGAGATCTCCCGCCGCAAGTTCCACGTCTTCGACAAGGACACCGAGAAGAGCATTCGCCGCAGAATTCCCGAGGTCAACGTGATCCGGGCATCGGTTGCGGGCGGTGTGCTTGGCTTTGCCGATCAGCGCTTTGCTCTGCCCGCCGCAGTCAGCTGTGCGGACAGCAACGACGCCGAGATCTCTATGCCGGTCGGCGCGCTCACCCTTGGTGAGGGCAACGGACGGGCAAGGGTGCAGTGGATCGAAGCCATCGACGGCAAGACGCTTTATTTTCTCACGGTCGGCGAGCTGACGCTCTTCTCCCTGGAGGAGGGAAGTGCAAGATTTGCGGTCGGTGACGAGGTTGCGTTCGATATCGACTTTACGCAAATGGCGATCGAATCGCTCGGCGTTGCACCCCTCAACCTCACCAACACCCTTGATGGTACCTTCTCCAAGGTGAAGGACGAGTCCCGCAAGTTCTACCACTTCTACATGAACGTTGGCGAGGCAAGGCTTGTGCCTACCGACAGCATTTGCGAAAAGGTGTTTGCTTGCAAGGGCAATAAGATCTTCCATACGCCTCTGGAATACGTGGTGGAGGCGAAGGATCTCCGTGTGGCACCGCACGCCGAGAACGCCGAGAACGTGCTTTGCGGAAGGGTTCTTGAGGTCCTGGACTATGGCCGCGTCAAGTACGCCGTGATCGATGCATACGGTCAAAGACTGATCGTGGCATACGACGGAAGCGTTGGCGAAACGGTTGACGTGACCGTGCCCGTGGAAGCCGTGACCATTAAGGATAAGACTATTGACATCATCATCGTGTGATCCCTGACAAAACGCGAGAGCGCCCACCAAGCGGTGGGCGCTCCTTGTGCCTATGGTGAATTATACTATCAAGTGCAACACTTTGAGAAAAAAAGAACACTCATATTGAATCCTGTGTTATAATGAAGTTACCACACACCAAAACAACAGGAGGAAACAATATGAGCTATACCCATTTTACCATAGAAGAACGCTGTTGTCTACGGGAATTTTACAAAAAAGGCTATAGTTA
>JAEIGA010013495.1_pt1 | contig 12433 bp, 7 predicted proteins | sample 9270691 | NCBI WGS metagenome assembly JAEIGA01 (sample SAMN17057246, study PRJNA624740) | gut metagenome | biome: biome; isolation source: fecal sample | host: Bos grunniens | place: China: Xizang | collected 2019
AAAAGAGTACTTGTATTGTGTACTCCTGATAAGGAAGAAGAAGCTAAGGCTGCCGGAGCTGATTATTTTGGATTAGATGATTACATCACCAAAATCAAAGGCGGTTGGACGGATGTCGATGTTATTATCACTATGCCAAGTGTTATGCCTAAGGTAGGTGCTTTGGGAAAAATATTAGGTCCAAGAGGGCTTATGCCAAACCCTAAAACAGGTACTGTAACAATGGAAATAGGTAAGGCCGTTCAAGAAGTTAAAGCCGGTAAAATTGATTTCAAAGTTGATAAGTATGGTATAGTTCATGCAAGTGTTGCTCGTATGTCTTTTGATTCTAAAAAGATTTACGAAAATGCTATGGAAGTATTACAAGCTATTATTAAATTGAAACCAGCGGCAGCAAAGGGTACATACGTAAAAAGCGTAACTGTTTCTTCAACTATGAGCCCAGGTGTAAAAGTTGATCCAAAGTCAATAAACAAATAATCTCAGAAAAAGCATAAAATATATGAGAAAGGAAGAAAAAAGTCAACTAATAGAAAGCATCGGAGCGGAGATAGCTAAATATCCTTATCTTTATTTTGTTAGCATAGACGGATTAAATTCTGTTGAAACTGCAAAATTAAGAAGAATGTGCTTCCGTAATGATGTTAAGTTATTAGTTGTGAAGAATACCTTGTTGATCAAGGCTTTGGAAAAAATGGATATTGATTATTCAGAATTATTTCCAACTTTCAAAGGTTCTACTTCTGTTATGCTTTCTAACGTTAATAATGCACCAGCTAAACTTATAAAAGCATTCAGAGCTAATGGTGAGAAACCTGCTCTAAAATCAGCTTATGTTGAAGAATGTTTCTATGTAGGTGATTCAGCATTAGAAGAGTTGATAGCAATTAAGTCTAAGAACGAACTCGTTGCAGACATCGTTGCAGCTCTTCAAGCTCCAGCTAAGAATGTTATTGGAGCATTGCAGTCAGGTGCAAATACGTTATCAGGTGTAGTAAAAACATTATCGGAAAGAGCCGAATAAGAAAAAAATTAAATTAAAAGAATTGTAAAACACATTAAATCAAAAATAAAATGGCAGATTTAAAAGCATTCGCAGAACAATTAGTTAATTTATCTGTAAAAGAAGTAAAAGAGTTAGCTGATATATTAAAAGAAGAATATGGTATTGAACCAGCAGCAGCTGCAGTAGCAGTAGCAGCAGGTCCAGCAGCAGCGGGAGCAGCAGTTGCAGAAGAAAAAACTGCATTTGATGTAGTTTTAGCAGAAGCTGGTGCTTCAAAATTAAATGTTGTTAAGTTAGTTAAAGATCTTTGTTCTTTAGGATTAAAAGAAGCTAAAGAATTAGTAGATGCTGCTCCTAAAACATTGAAAGAAGGAGTTTCTAAAGATGAAGCTGAATCTTTGAAGAAAGCGTTAGAAGAAGCAGGTGCAAAGGTTGAAATTAAGTAAGACATTTCACCACAATAGATATTAAGGGAATAGGGTATTCTTAGTAGAGAATACCTATTCCTTAATTGTGTTTTAATCTAACTTATTTTTTAACCTTTAATTTTTAAAGCCTTGGCACGTAAAACCCCAAAATTAGTTAGTTTTGCATCAGTAAAACATTTTGAATATCCAGACTTTTTGGATATTCAGTTGAAATCTTTTAAGGATTTCTTCCAATTGGAAACAAATTCAGAAAATAGAATAAATGAGGGCTTATATAAAGTCTTTTCTGAAAATTTTCCTATAACAGACGCAAGAAATAATTTCGTTTTAGAGTTTCTTGATTATTTTATTGATCCTCCTCGATACACTATTGATGAATGTATAGAGAGAGGTTTAACTTTTAGTGTTCCATTAAAAGCAAAATTAAAATTGTTTTGTACAGATCCTGAGCATGAGGATTTTGATACAGTTATACAAGATGTTTACTTAGGTATGATTCCTTATATGACTCCTAAGGGAACTTTTGTTATAAATGGGGCAGAGAGAGTTGTAGTTTCTCAATTACACCGTTCTCCAGGTGTATTCTTTGGAACAAGTACTCACTCAAATGGTATGCAGTTATACTCTGCAAGAATTATTCCTTTCAAAGGATCTTGGATGGAGTTTACAACTGACATTAACAATGTAATGTATGCATACATAGATAGAAAGAAAAAGTTGCCTATAACTACATTGTTGAGAGCAGTCGGTTATGAAACCGATAAGGATATATTGGAAATCTTTGATTTAGCACAAGAAGTTAAAGTTACTAAGACTAATTTGAAAAAAGTAGTTGGTAAAAAATTGGCTGCTCGTATTGTTAGATCTTGGATTGAAGATTTTGTTGATGAAGATACTGGATCGGTAATTTCTATTGAAAGAACTGAAACAATTATAGAAAGAGAAGTTGTCATAGAAGAAGAACATATAGATCTTATTTTGGATTCTGGTGTTAAGACTATTCTTTTACATAATGATGATGCAACTTCTACTGATTATTCAATAATTTTTAATACGTTACAAAAAGATACAGCTAATAATGCCAAGGAGGCTGTTGAGTATATATATAGACAATTAAGAAGTGCAGAACCACCCGATGAAGAAACTGCACGAGGAATAATTGAAAAATTATTCTTCTCTGATAAGAGATATGATTTAGGAGATGTTGGTCGTTACAGAATAAATACAAAACTTAATTTAAATGTTAGTGATGACGTACGTGTCCTTACAAAAGAAGATATAATTTCTATTATAAAGTATCTAATAGAACTTATCAATTCTAAAACAGAAGTTGATGATATTGACCACTTAAGTAATCGTAGAGTAAGAACTGTTGGCGAACAATTATCTGCTCAATTTGGAGTTGGATTATCAAGAATGGCTCGTACTATTCGTGAAAGAATGAATGTGAGAGATAATGAAGTCTTTACTCCGACAGATCTTATAAATGCAAAAACATTATCTTCTGTTATCAATTCTTTCTTTGGAACAAATCAATTATCTCAATTTATGGATCAAACAAATCCATTGTCTGAGATAACACATAAAAGAAGAATATCTGCTTTAGGTCCTGGAGGTTTATCAAGAGAAAGAGCAGGGTTCGAAGTACGTGACGTACACTATACTCACTATGGCCGTTTGTGTACAATAGAAACTCCAGAAGGACCAAACATTGGGTTGATTTCTTCTTTGAGCGTTTTCGCAAAAATAAATAATTTAGGATTCATTGAAACACCTTATTATAAGGTGCAAAATGGTAAAGTACTTATTGAAGAAGGAGCGGTTTACTTAACTGCAGAAGAAGAAGAAGACAAAATAGTAGCGCAAGCAGCAACCGATATTGACAAAAACAATCGTTTTGTTGGAGATAGAATAAAAACTCGTCAAATGGCGGATTTCCCTATTGTTTCTCCTGATAAAGTTGATTTAATGGACGTTGCATCAAATCAAATTGCTTCAATAGCTGCTTCTTTAATTCCTTTCTTGGAACATAATGATGCTAACCGTGCGTTAATGGGTTCTAATATGATGCGTCAAGCAGTTCCGTTGTTGAATCCTGAAATTCCAATTGTTGGAACAGGTATAGAACCATCTGTCGCTTGTGACTCAAGAGTGCTTCTTCATGCAGAAGGAGATGGAATTGTTGAGTTTGTTGATGCAAGAGAGATAGTTATTCGTTACGATAGAGATGAAAACGAAAGAATCGTAAGCTTTGAAGATGATACTAAGAGATACAAGCTTACCAAATTCCAACGTACAAACCAAAGTACTTCAATTAACCTTAGACCAATTGTAAATAAGGGAGATAAGGTTGTAAAAGGACAAGTACTTTGTGAAGGATATGCAACAAAAGATGGTGTGTTAGCACTTGGAAGAAACTTGCAAGTTGCGTTTATGCCTTGGAAAGGGTATAACTATGAAGATGCTATAGTTATTTCTGAAAAAGTTGTAAAAGAAGATATCTTCACTTCTGTTCACGTTGAAGAATTTATAACAGAGGTGAGAGAAACAAAACGAGGATTAGAAGAATTAACAAGAGATATTCCTAATGTAAGTACCGATGCTACTAAGGATTTAGATGAAAATGGTATGATTAGAATTGGAGCAGAGGTTAAAGAGGGTGATATCTTAGTTGGTAAAATTACACCTAAGGGAGAATCTGATCCTACTCCAGAAGAAAAATTGTTAAGAGCAATCTTTGGAGATAAAGCAGGAGATGTTAAAGATGCTTCATTGAAAGTACCGCCTTCAATAAGTGGTGTAGTAATTGACAAAAAACTATTCACTCGTTTTATAAAGGATAAAAAATCTCGTCAGAGAGATAATGAGATAAAAAGAGAACTTACTGAAAAATACGAATTGGAAGAAAAAGAACTTAAAAATAAGTTTATTGACAAATTATTCGTATTGCTTACAGGTAAAGTGTCTGCGGGAGTTTATTCAACATACGGAGAAGAATATATTCCTAAAAAGACTAAATTTAATCAAAAATTGTTGCTTTCTATAGATTATAATAATTTAGCATCAAGTGATTGGACAACCGATCCAGAAACTAATGAGTTAGTAAAAGAGATGTTAAATAATTATAACATCAAGTGTAGAGAAATACAAGGAGCCTTAGCTCGTCAAATTTATGCCAATACAATTGGAGATGATTTGCCTTCAGGAATTGTTCAAATGGCAAAGATTTATATTGCTAAGAAGAGAAAATTAAAAGTTGGAGATAAGATGGCAGGTCGTCATGGTAACAAGGGTATTGTTGCAAAGATTGTAAGAGAAGAAGATATGCCATTCTTAGACAATGGAAAGCCAGTTGATATAGTTTTAAACCCACTTGGAGTACCTTCTCGTATGAACTTGGGTCAAATCTTTGAAACTGTTTTAGGTTGGGCCGGACATGAATTGAATTTAAGATTCCAAACACCAATTTTTGATGGTGCTACATTGGAAGAAGTAAATGAATTTATGGATAAAGCAGGACTCCCTCATAATGGTAAATGTTATTTGAGAGATGGCGAAACAGGAGAAGTCTTTGACCAACCAGCTACAGTTGGATATGTGTATATGTTGAAACTTCACCATATGATTGATGATAAGATGCACGCAAGAAGTATAGGTCCTTATTCATTGATTACACAACAACCTCTTGGAGGTAAAGCTCAGTTTGGAGGACAAAGATTTGGGGAAATGGAAGTTTGGGCATTAGAGGCGTTCGGAGCATCTCATGTTTTACAAGAAATATTGACTGTAAAATCAGACGATGTAGTAGGAAGAGCAAAAGCATACGAAGCTATTGTGAAAGGTGATAATATGCCTATTCCTGGTATTCCTGAATCATTTAATGTTTTAATACATGAATTAAGAGGTTTGAACTTAGAGGTGTCATTTGATTAACCTTGTTTACCCAACATTTTAACATTAAAGAATATGGCAATAAAAAAAGAAAATCAAATAAATAGCGCATTCAATTCAATGACAATAAGTCTTGCTTCTCCTCAATCTATTGAAGAAAGATCGAGAGGTGAGGTCTTAAAACCAGAAACAATAAATTACAGAACATATAAACCAGAAAGAGATGGCTTGTTCTGTGAAAAAATATTTGGACCTGTAAAGGATTGGGAATGTCATTGTGGAAAGTACAAAAGAATACGTTACAAAGGAATTGTTTGTGATAGATGTAGTGTAGAAGTAACTGAAAAGAAAGTGAGAAGAGAAAGAATGGGACACATAAAATTGGTTGTTCCAGTAGCTCACATTTGGTTCTTCCGCTCTTTACCAAACAAAATAGGATCTTTATTGGGTATTCCAAGTAAGAAATTAGATCAAATTATATATTACGAAAAATATATAGTTATCAATCCTGGTATTGCTCAACAATTTGAAATACAAAAATTAGATTTCTTGACAGAGGAAGAATATTTTGATATCGTTGAGAAGTTGCCTATGGAAAATAGACACTTACCAGATGAAGATCCAAATAAGTTTGTCGCTAAAATGGGGGCAGAAGCCTTGTATATACTTCTTAAAGAATTAGATTTAGACAAACTATCGTATGAATTAAGACACAAAGCTAATAAAGAAACCTCTCAACAAAGAAAACACGAGGCACTTAAAAGATTGAATGTAGTTGAGGCGTTTAGAGAATCTCAAAAACGAATTGAAAACAGACCAGAGTGGATGATTGTACAAGTAGTACCTGTTATTCCACCAGATTTGAGACCTCTTGTTCCATTAGATGGAGGACGTTTCGCAACATCTGATTTAAATGATTTATATAGAAGAATTATTATAAGAAACAATCGACTAAAAAGATTGATTGAAATAAAGGCACCAGATGTAATCATGCGTAATGAAAAACGTATGTTACAAGAAGCGGTTGACTCTTTATTTGATAATTCAAGAAAAGTAAGTTCAGTAAAATCAGATTCAAATAGAGCTTTAAAATCTTTATCAGATTTCTTAAAAGGAAAGCAAGGACGTTTCCGTCAAAACCTTTTAGGAAAACGTGTTGACTATTCAGGTCGTTCTGTTATTGTGGTTGGACCAGATTTGAAAATGCATGAATGTGGTCTTCCAAAAGACATGGCAGCAGAATTGTTTAAACCATTTATCATCAGAAAGATGTTAGAAAGAGGATTGGTTAAAACAGTAAAATCTGCAAAAAGAATAGTTGATAGAAGAGAGCCAGTAGTATTGGAAATTTTGGAAAATATACTAAAAGGACATCCAGTATTGCTGAACCGTGCCCCAACTTTGCACCGATTAGGTATTCAAGCATTCCAACCTCGTTTAGTTGAAGGAAAAGCTATTAGATTACACCCATTGGTTTGTGCTGCGTTCAATGCGGACTTTGATGGTGACCAAATGGCTGTTCACGTTCCGCTTGGAAATGCTGCGATATTGGAAGCACAAATGTTAATGTTAGCATCGCATAACATTTTAAACCCAGCAAATGGTTCTCCTATAACAGTTCCTTCTCAAGATATGGTGCTTGGTTTGTACTATATGACAAAGGGAAGAGTATCAGATGATACAATCACAGTAAAAGGGGAAGGAAAAACATTCTATTCTTCTGAAGAAGTTCAAATAGCATACAATGAAAAAGCAGTTGATCTTCACGCAAACATAAAACTAAGAAGAGTAGTTGAAAAAGACGGAGAAAAGAAAACAGAAATAATAGACACAACTGTCGGAAGAGTTCTTTTCAATAAAGTTGTGCCAGAAGAATATGGCTTTATCAATGTAGTTTTGAAGAAAAGTATGTTGAGAGATATTATCGGAGATGTGTTAAAAGTTTGTGGAACAGCAAAAACAGCACAATTCTTAGATGATATCAAAGACTTAGGATACAAGATGGCGTTTACAGGAGGTTTGTCATTCAACTTAGGTGACGTTTTAGTTCCAGAAGAAAAAATAGAAATGATAAATGAAGCAAACGCATCTGTTGATGAAGTCATGATGAACTATCAAATGGGGCTTATTACAAATAACGAACGTTACAACCAAGTAATTGATATTTGGACAGATACAAATAGACGTTTGACAGACGTTGTAATGAAGCACATTTCAGAAGACAGACAAGGATTCAACCCTGTTTATATGATGTTGGACTCTGGTGCCCGTGGTAGTAAAGAGCAAATTCGTCAGCTTACAGGTATGCGTGGACTGATGGCAAAACCACAAAAGTCAGGTTCAACAGGAGCAGAAATTATTGAAAACCCAATTATCTCTAACTTTAAAGAAGGATTGACTGTGTTAGAGTACTTTATCTCTACTCACGGTGCGAGAAAAGGGTTGGCCGATACTGCGTTGAAGACAGCCGATGCTGGATACTTGACAAGAAGATTGGTAGACGTTGCACACGATGTTATAATTACAGAAGATGATTGTGGAACATTAAGAGGTATTCCAACAACAGCATTGAAGAAAAACGAAGATGTTGTTCAATCATTATATGACAGAATCTTAGGTAGAGTAAGCGTTCACGATATTATCCACCCTCAAACAGGTGAATTGATAGCGAAAGCAGGAGAAGAATTAACAGAAGAAATCTGTAAAAAGATAGAAGAATCTCCAATAGAAGAAGTAGAAATTCGTTCAGTGCTTACTTGTGAAAGCAAGAGAGGAGTTTGTGCTAAATGTTATGGACGTAACTTAGCAACAGCGAAACTTGTACAAAAAGGAGAGGCTGTGGGAGTTATTGCAGCACAATCAATTGGTGAACCAGGAACTCAGCTTACACTTCGTACATTCCACGTCGGAGGGGTTGCAGGAGGAAACATTGGAACAAGTTCTAAGCTTACTGCAAAATACGAAGGTTTGTTACAAATTGACGAATTAAGAGCTGTACCTTACGAAGAAGACGGAAATAAATTCAATATCGTGATAGGACGTTCTGCTGAAATGAGAATCGTAGATCCAAAAACACATGTGATATTATCATCAGGTAATATTCCATACGGAGCTAAGTTATTCTTTGATAATAACGTTGAAGTTCAAAAGAACGACTTAATAGCAGAATGGGATCCATACAATGCAGTAATCTTGTCTGAGGTATCAGGTAAAGTTCAGTTTGAAAACATAATAGAAGGTATTACTTATAGAGTAGAATCTGATGATCAAACAGGACTACAAGATAAAGTAATCATAGAAGCTCGTCAAAAATCAAAGAATCCTTCTATAAGCATAGTTGCAAATAACGGAGAAATTTTAAAAACATACGACATTCCTGTTGGAGCACACTTAATTGTAGAAGATGGAGCAAAAATAAAACAAGGTACATCTTTGGTTAAGATTCCTCGTTCATTCGGTAAGGCAGGCGATATCACAGGAGGTTTGCCGAGAGTAACCGAATTGTTTGAAGCAAGAAATCCATCAGATCCTGCAATAGTAGCAGAAATAGACGGAGTTGTTACTTTGAATAAGAAATTGAAGAGAGGAAACAGAGAAGTAATAATTACAAGCAAGACAGGTGAGACAAAATCTTATCTAATACCAACAACAAAACAAATCTTAGCACAAGAAAACGACTATGTTAAGGCTGGTACTCCTTTAAGTGAGGGCGCTGTTACTCCTGCAGATATTCTTGCAATTAAAGGACCTATGAAAGTTCAAGAATATATAGTTAATGAAGTGCAAGAAGTCTATCGTTTACAAGGTGTGAAGATTAACGACAAACACTTTGAGGTTATCGTAAGACAAATGATGAGAAAAGTCGAAATAGCAGACCCAGGTGATACTAATTTCCTTGAAGGAGAAATGGTAAACAAGTTAGACTTCCAAGAAGAAAACGATAAGATGTTTGGAATGAAGGTTGTTGAAGATAAAGGAGATAGTGAGAAATATGAAAATGGACAACCAATCACTGCAAGAGAGCTTAGAGATGAAAATTCAAGCTTGAAACGTAAAGATAAAGTTCAAATCATAGCTCGTGATGCTCAACCAGCAACTGCACGCCAAGTATTACAAGGTATTACAAGAGCTTCATTACAAACAAAGAGTTATTTGTCGGCAGCATCTTTCCAAGAAACTACAAAGGTTTTAACAGAAGCAGCGATAAATGCAAAGACAGACCATTTGTTAGGTATGAAAGAAAATGTCTTGGTTGGTCACTTGATTCCTGCAGGAACAGGTTTGTTGGAATACAAAGACGGATTTGTAGCAAATAAGACTCAAATAGAAGAACAAGAAAAAGTTACAATTCAACCTGTGAAAAGAGGAAGAAAACCTTCTAAGAAAGAAAATAAATAATTAAGTTAAAATAAACAAACAAAGGACGCTTACGTAAAGAGAAGTCTTTTTCGTAGCGTCCTTTTTTTATAAATAAATGTAATTATGTCAGTAGAAAACAACAAAAAACAAGGACAAATAGATATTGAATTAACACCTGATATGGCAAGTGGAGTGTATAGTAATTTGCAACTAATACAACACTCACAAACAGAGTTCGTTTTAGATTTTATTCAAATAATGCCAGGTGTTCCAAAGCCACAAGTGAAAAGCAGAGTAATACTTTCTCCTGTGCATGCAAAGAAATTGCTTGGAGCCTTGCAAGAAAATATTAGCAGATATGAAATGTTGAATGGTAAAATCTCAGAACCAACTCCTAACACACCGTACGAACAAATCAATCCAATGGGAAAAGCATAGTTTTTTATGATAAAAAAGACTATGCTTTTCATTAGCGTTTTGATTTTCTCTTTTGCTTACCTTAGAGCACAAGAAAGTATATTGGAAATAGATACATTGTATCATCAAATTGATACAATGCAATATCGTTTTGCAAGATACGTACCCGAAAATGCTCATTATCATTTTCAAAGAGTAAAGCCTGATAGCAATAATACTGATTTATTGATGAGTGTTGTTGCTGCGTTTACCTCAAAGGCTCCCGAACACATTGTAGGCACTTCTGTCTCAAACGGAAAGAAAAGAATCTATCCCACAGATGCTGAAACAGCATATTGCTTGATAGTAGGAGAGGAGGTAAAGATTGAATCTATGTCTGCAAATCATAAATCAGCCATAGAAACAGCCGTCAAACAAAAAGGAGATTACTTTCAGCAGATGCATCTTGTAGAAAACGCAGAAGCAAAGTCTTGTGAAATCTTTAAAAACAGAGCAACATTTCGCAGAGCCTTAGCACAAAAAGAAGGAGAAACTCACTTAATAGAATCGCTTGATAGAATGACGATAGAAGATTTTACAAATACCTTAATTTCCTTTGGCTATGAACAAGCAATTTACTTAGATATGGGTTCATGGTCAGAAGGGTGGTATAGAAATGAAGATAATGAAATCATTAGAATAGGCAATAATTGGAAGAGTTCGCACTTACAGACAAATTGGTTAGTCATTCGTAAAAATAAATCAAAGACTTAGAAAATTATTTCAATGAAATTTTTTTATTATTTAAAGTCTTGTACAATCCTACTAACACCTCATTTTATTTTAAAAGCGAGGCAACAACGTTTTTTGCAGAAATATTATCCAAAATACAACAATGCCGACCTGCAATCACGCTTAGACTACTACAATAAACTCAAAGAAAAAAAGCAAATCCCACAATCTTCACCAACTCTTGCAAATCACAAACTCAAAAACGTTAATTACTCCAAGGTTTATTTCTTTGATAGTTATGAATTTACAAGATATTTCTCAAAAACTTTACCTTGGCTATTTCGTCCAGGAGATATAACCGATTTACAGCCTTATCCAACTATTGTAAAGAGTCGTCCAATAACCGAAAATAATGAAAATTCTGTACTTTTGAAACTAAACAAGATACGACACTTTATCTTTGTGAAAGACAACACTAAGTTTGAAGACAAAATTCCTAAAATCCTTTTCAGAGGAGCCGCTCACGGAAAGCCAAGTCGTCAAATGTTTATAGAAAAATGGATAGATAATCCAATGTGTGATATAAAAGACACGGCAAAAGACTCAATCAATCCACCACAATGGCAAAGCAAACCAATAAGCATAAAAGAGCAATTAAAATATCGTTACATTATGGCAATAGAAGGCAATGACGTTGCAAGCAATCTTAAATGGATTATGTCCTCAAACTCAATTGCCGTAATGCCTCGCCCAAAATACGAAACTTGGTTTATGGAAGGTTGTTTGATTCCAAACTATCACTACATAGAAATAAAAGAAGATTTTAGCGATTTAATAGAAAAAGTGAATTTCTATGAACAAAATCCCGAATTAGCAAAGAATATAATAAAGAATGCCAATGAATACGTAAAACAATTCAAAGACAAAAAACGAGAAAAACTACTTGGCATTTTAGTAATGAAGAAATACTTTGAAAAAACAGGGCAACTTTAAGTAATTATTATGCTTTTTCAACAGATTTAACCCAAAAGCGTCTTCAATAATATATATTTTTATATCTTTGCAAAGTTAAACTTGTGAAAAATGAATCTTAAATACTTATCTTTACTTTATTTAGGGGAGGAAAGGCGATAAACAATTTAGTTTATCGCAAGCATTTCGGTTATTAAACAAAATAATTTCGTAAATAAAAGTATTTAAATATGGTAAATAGAAAAAGTAGTTTTTTTGTCATTATAATAATGACATTTATGTTTTTACCTCTAAAAAACATTGCACAAAGTGTTTCTCATATAATCAAGCAGAGGATTTAATTTTACAGATGTATTCTGATACTATTTATGATACATATCAGATTTATACTCGTAATGAAGTTATAAATGCAAATGAGTATATTCTTTCAATATTTGATACAATCACAATGGCAGAAAGTGATTCTTATTTATTTTTTGTTGATGAAGTCCCTTACGGTAATTGGGCACACAGTTGTAAATATATTTTAGTTAATTCTTCAAATGGAAGTATAACAAACATCAGCGCAGATATGCATCCTAATTTGGAAGATTACACTATAATAAAAGAAACATCAATAGATTATAATTCTGTTATTATGTCTCCGAAT
>JAEIGA010013496.1_pt1 | contig 12433 bp, 8 predicted proteins | sample 9270691 | NCBI WGS metagenome assembly JAEIGA01 (sample SAMN17057246, study PRJNA624740) | gut metagenome | biome: biome; isolation source: fecal sample | host: Bos grunniens | place: China: Xizang | collected 2019
GTATGCGAGAACTTGGTTTTCACTGGTAACATCACCGTTACAAACGAAGGCGGAGCAAACTGGAAGCCAACGGCTAAGAAGAATGGTCTCGTTGCCGGTATTGCAGGTACTCACGCTGTTGCATTGAGCAATGCCAAGTTCTACGGCACAATCACCGCTATCGGCTTCGAGGATACTCACACCGTAAGTGGCACAGTTTGCAACAACTCTGTTGGTGCAATCATCGGTAATGTTAGCTCGGCAGCACTCACCAACTGCCACGCAGGAGGTACTATCGAGACTACCACAGGTACTATTGAGGATGAGTATAGCCAAACAACCGAGACGGTAAATCTCCCAGGTACTCTCTCGGTAAGCAACTACGCTGCATACCTCTCGGGCGACCACACCTTCACTTCGGCAGCTGCCAAGGCGCAGTCGTGTGGTTACATCAGCGCAATCGATGCAACACCGGAGTATGCAGAGTAATCAAACAGAATAGTTGAACGATAAAAAATGTTGAAGATTATGAAAAAGACAGTTTTGAGCTATTCTGCTCCACAGATTGATATTTTTGAGGTTGTAGCCGAGCGTGGCTACAGCGTAAGTACAGGAACAGTCCTTCCAGGATTCGGCTCGGAGGAGGACGATTTGATTTACTAAAAGCAAAAGAGGCTCGAATTTCCGAGCCTCTTTTACTTTTAGTAAAACGGAAAACTGAAAACGGAAAGCGGAAAACTTTTAGCCGAGCGATTTATCGCTCGGTTTTTTAGGGAGTTTAGGGAGATTAGGGAATTTAGTGATTGTTGCTTTCTCTAAGTTCTCTAAACTCCCTAAGTTCTCTTTTGTTCTTCTCAACTCCGACGGTTATCACGGCGCAACGAGCGCAAAAAGAGCCAACTATTTGTGCTCGTTCTCCCATTCGAAAGGCGCAAACACAGCCCCTGCACTGCGCCAGGATGGTTTGCGGAGCGCATATATAATAAAAGGTAGGATTATCACTATGAATGCGCCACCGAAAAGTACGGAGTACCAAACAGTTGTGCTACCTGTGGCAATTTGAGCAGGTGGAATAAAGCTCAAGACAAAGGCGAGGAGCGAGCCGAGGAAACCGATGCCCGAGATAATCCACATTGTAGTGTTGCCACCAAGGCGGAATGGGCGCTCCTTGCTACTGCGACGATAGCGCAGAACGATGGCCGAGGCGAACATCAGCATATACATCACAAGGTAAAGCAGGGCGGTGAGCTGCGAGAGAATCTGGTAGAACGACTGCACCGACGGCATAACCACAAAGAGGAGTGCCAAGAGTGTCACGACAACGCCCTGAATGATGAGGATGTTGCGTTGTACGCCGTTGCTATTCTCTCGTTGCAAGAATGGCGGAAGATAGCCCGCCTTACCCACGGCAAAGATACCCTTCGAAGGGCCCGATACCCAGGTCAAAACGCCTGCCAATACACCGAACATCAGCGCAATAGCTACGATAGGCGAAGCCCACGATAGTTTGAAATAGGCGAGGTAGTTGTCGAAGCCCACGAGCAGCGACTGGGTGAGATTGACATCCTTGGCAGGGATGATAAAGCCGAGCGAGAAGGTGCCAAAGATGAATATCAGCACGGTGACGAGTGCGCCGAGCAAAATAGCCTTCGGATAGTTCTTGCGAGGGTTGTCGACCTCCATAACATGGACACCCATCATCTCCATACCGGCATAAAAGAGGAATATTCCGCTCGCAAGGACGAGGTTGCTGAACTTCGAGAGGTCGGGGAAGAAGCCCTGCGAGAGATCCATATGGTTGGTGCCACCCGTAGCGAGGTAGGCGATACCCATAACGATGAGCAAACCGGCAGGGATAATCGTGCCGATAAGACCACCCCACTTGCTGATTTTACCTACCCAATTCAGACCCTTCAGGGCGATAAATGTCGCCACCCAATAGATTGCAAGTACCACGATAAGGGTGAAGACCTTGTTCGAGGCGAGAGCCATATCGTGCGACTGATCCATACCGATAAAGGCGATAGAAACCGCACCAAAAGTGAGCACAGTAGGGTACCAGATGGTCGATTGAATCCACTGAATCCATATTGCTAGGAAGCCCATTCGTGCGCCCATAGCCTCACCTACCCAGCGGAATACTCCACCCTGCTTGTCGGAGTACATTGCCGCCAATTCGGCCGCCACCAACGCCGTAGGAATAAGGAATACTATCGCCGCAAAGAGATAGTAGAAGGCCGAAGATAGTCCGTAGACCGACTCCGCAGGTAGTCCTCGCAGGCTGACCACTGCGGTAACATTCATAATTGCCAGGGTCGCAACCGATAGGCGGAACCCTGTAGTTGTCTTTTTTGTTTCCATCTTGTTTTGATTTTTTGTTGTCGTTGAGATGACAACGCAAGAATTGCGCCACGAATATTTTGCATAAATATGGGCGAGATAATTTTATTATACAATAAAATTGATTACCTTTGTACGGATAAATTATACCCTTTCGGCAGGGATGTATTTGTCGAGAACCGAAGAACTAAAGCTACGAAAAACAACAAAACCTGATATGAAGAGATTTTTACTCGCAATTGCGGCATTGGCAATGGCATTTGTCGGTTGTACCACCGACGCCGCCTCCAATAGCCCAATAGACGCAATTGGAACAACCGAACTCACCATTTCGACCCCTTCGACACGCACATCATTGGGTGAGAAGGTGGGCGACACATACCCAGTATACTGGAGCGAGGGCGACAAGATTTGGGCAAACGGAGTCATGTCGAACGAGGCGGAGATTAGTACAACAAACCCTTCGTCGGCAAAATTCACATTCGACAATATTATCAACTATCCGCTCAACATCATCTACCCTTGCACCTCGTCGACCGAGCCATCGAAGGTGGTTGTGCCGAGCGAGCAGGACTACACCGAGGGTACATTTGCGGCAGGAAGTGCACCGATGTGCGGTTATGCGACAAACTCGACATCTATTGCACTGAAGCACTTGGTGGGTATATTGAAGTTCCCAGTTGTAGCTCACAAGGAAGGCGTTGTACTCGACCGCATAGTCATCAGATCGAACAACGGAGCAAAGCTCTCGGGCGAGTTCGAGGTCGATTGCAGTGGTGGTAAGATGGTCGCAAGCGAGGGCGCAAGCAACACTATCACCTACTCCCTGCCCGACAACTTCGTACTCTCGACCACCAAGGCAAGCACCTTCCACATCTCGGTCGCTGCGGGCAATGTAGGCAAGTGCAACATCGAATTTATCGAGGCCTCGGGCAAGAAGATGGCGGCAGCGTGGAACGGAGACAACCTTTCGGCTGGCATCGTTCGAGAGTTCAAGACAATCACCTACAAACAGGGTTGGAGTGGCGCCTTGGAGCCAATGCAAGTAGAGGAGGATACAATTATCGTCTTCTACCCTACTGTTTACGGATATGTCAAGGAGGCGAACGGCAAGCCGATTGCCAATGTGGCGGTGTCGGATGGTTTTTCGGTCACCAAGACCGACTCGAATGGCTACTACGAGTTCGAGAATATGACCAAAGATTGTCGCTACATCTACATCTCGCTCCCTGCCGAGTATGAGGTGCCAATCAACGAGTTCGGTCAGCCTTGCTTCTACAAGCCTTACCCAAGCAACTCACCGCAGTACGACTTTACACTCACCCCTCTCGCAAGTGGCAAAGAGAAGAAGTTCGCACTCTTCACCTTTGCCGATCCGCAGGTGTCGAAGGCCTCGACATTGAGCCGTCTGAACACAGAGGCGATACCAGAGATCTATGCTCACGGACAAGAGCTTGCGGCAAAGGGCATCAATTGCTACGGAATAACCCTCGGCGACATCATCTCGAATAGCGACACCAACAACACTGGTGCCTATCGTGACGATATGCGAGATGCTTTTGCCTACTCGAAGACTGGAATGCCTGTATTCCAGGTTATGGGCAACCACGACAACACCTTCTGCAGCTCGACACAACCTATCTTTCCCGATGAACGCAGTTCGCACTTCCAGTTGAAGGCGCAGCGTGAGCACGAGGATATGTTTGGCCCTGTGAACTACTCGTTCAATCGTGGCGATGTGCATATCATCGGTATGCGAGACATCGTATATAGCAGCAACTCTAAAGGCTCGGGCTATTCGACAGGCTTCCTCCCTTCGCAAGTCGAGTGGTTGAAGCAGGATTTGGCTCTCGTTCCGAAGGATAAGATGGTGGTGCTCTGCGTACATATTCAGCTCTTCAACGGCACATCGAACTCTACACAGGAGGTTCTCTCGCTCCTTGACCAATACAAGGAGGCGCACATTCTCTCGGGTCACATCCACCGTCAGCAGCTCTACGAGCCAGCCGAGAGAGGTTCGACTCACAAGGCCTACGAGCATAACACCAACGCCGTATGTGGTTCGTGGTGGTCTGCAAATATCTCGGGCGACGGCACTCCAAATGGTTATAATGTCTTCGTGGGCGAGGGAAACACCTTCTCCGACTGGTACTATATGGGCTACAACAAGGGCATAAATGCTCGCTCGCACCAGATGCGCCTCTATCGTGGCAATGCAGTTACGGGTGGCGAAATTTCGGGCACAAACACCTATGGTGTGAAGGGATACTACGGCTTCAACTTTGCCGACAATGTATTGTTGGCAAATGTCTACAATGCCGACAGCAAGTGGAAAATCGAGGTCTACGAGGATGGTGTATATTCGGGACAGATGACCAAGGTGGCAGAGTCGCAACCAAGTTTCTCGGCACTCACGGGCGACTACACCCTCACCTCTCCTCGTCGAGCAAAAAGCGGAGTTGTCGCAAGCACCGACTTCTACGCCACAGGTCTTCACATCGGTGTTTTAGGCCGTGTAAGTAGCGCAACGGAGCCAAGCAACGGAGCATACAATATTTGTTGGCATATGTTCCAGTACAAGCTGAAGAACAAAGATGCCAAGATTAAGGTTGTGGCGACCGACCGCTTTGGCAACAAGTATACCGAAACCGTAATCACCGAGGGCACCGACTACACCCTCGTCAAGAAACCGCAATAACATAAACCTAAAAACAATATGAGATTTACAAGACACTTAATCGCAGTTGCAGTTTGCTTTGCTGCACTCTTCGGTTGTCAGACCGACCCAACCTCAACGCCTATCTTCGGTGGCGAGGAGACAACTCTCTCCATTTCGTTGGAGCCTTCACGCACCTCGTTGGGCGAAAAGGTGGGCGAGACCTATCCAGTATATTGGAGCGAGGGCGACTGCATCGCAGTAAATGGCATCGCATCGGAGGCCGCAATCGACGCATCGAACAAGAGCGTTGCAACATTTACAGTAACGGCAAGTGAGCCATACCACATCACCTACCCTTACACAGAGGGCATTGGCGCATCGAAGGTGCTCTTCCCTGCCGAGCAGAGCTATAACGAGGGTACATTCGCCTCGGGTGCAGCACCGATGTGCGGATATGTTGCAAACAAGGGCGACGAGGTTAAGTTGAACCACCTTGCAGGTGTGTTGCGTTTCCCAGTAAAGGCATCAGAGGAAGGTATTGAGTTGGAGAAGGTGATTATCACCTCACTCAACGGCTCGAAGCTCTCGGGCGAGTTCGAGGTTAATTGCGCAAAGGCTACCATCTCGGCAAGCGCAAATGCGACAAGCCAAATCGTATACTCTCTCCCTGCTAATTTCGCTCTTTTGACCACCACAGAAAAGGTTCTCTACATCACCCTTCCAGCTGTTGAGACTGGCGACTGCTCAATTGAGTTCGTTGCCACATCGGGCGAGAAGATGGTGCGCACGATGAGCAACCGAGAGATTAAGGCGGGCATCGTTCGTGAGTTCAAACCTATCACCTATGCCGTGGGCGTAGGTGGCGAGTTGGAGATGCTCGAATCGTACCAGGATGAGTTCGAGATCTACTACAAGAGCGTATGGGGCTATGTCAAGGACAACGCTGGCAACCCTATCGAGGGCGTGGCAGTGAGCAACGGCTTCCAGGTAACAAAGACCGATGCAAAGGGCTACTACACATTGGATGTAACCAAGGATACTTGGTACATCTACATCTCGCTCCCAGCAGAGTATGAGGTACCTATCAACGAGTTCGGTCAGCCTTGCTTCTACAAGCCATATCCGAGCAACTCGCCGCAGTACGACTTTATCCTCACACCTTTGGCAGGTGGTAAGGAGGAGAAGTTTGCACTCTTTGCAATTGGCGACCCACAGGTGCGAAACTCAAGCCAGTTCAACCGCTTCAATAGCGAGGCTGTACCTGCAATCAAGAAGCACAGCCAGGAGGTGAAGGCAACGGGTATCAACTGCTATGGTATGACTCTTGGTGACATCATCGCAAATAGCGACGGCACAAACACCGAGAGCTTGCGAGACGATATGCGTGATGCTTTCGCCGTAGATAAGGCAGGTTTGCCTGTATTCCAGACCTATGGCAACCACGACAACACCTACTATGGCGATGGCGTAACAATCAGTGCCGATGACCGCAGTTCGACCTTCGAGTTGAAGGCTCAGCGTAACCACGAGGCAATCTTCGGCCCTGTGGATTACTCATTCAACCGTGGCGATGTGCATATTGTTTCGATGCGTAACATCGTTTATCAGCACGCTGACAAGAGTGGCAAGTATGCCGAGGGCTTCCTCAAGCATCAGTATGAGTGGTTGAAGCAGGATTTGGCAGTTGTACCAAAGGATAAATTGGTTATTTTGTGTGTTCACGCTCCAATTTTCCGCAACACCGGAAACTATGTAGAGCAGGTGGAGGATTTGCTCAGCGAGTTCAACGAGGCACACATCGTATCGGGCCACACCCACTACTCTCGCAACTTCGAGTATAGCGTAGAGGAGGCAAATGGTCGTCATACAAAACTCTACGACCACAATGTTGGTGCATTGTGTGGTGTGTGGTGGCGAGGCAATATCGCTTGCGATGGCGCACCTACGGGCTACAATGTATTCGTATGCGATGGCAACAAATTTGTAGAGTCCTACTTTATGGGCGTAAACGAGGGTATGAATACCAAGGATAAGCAGATGCGTCTGCACCGTGGTAATGCCATCACTGGCCGTGAGCGCAAGGCGAGCGACACCTATGCAAAGACTGGCTACTTCGCCTTCACCTTTGGCGAGGACTACCTCGTAGCCAACATCTACAATGCCGATAGCAAGTGGGTTGTAAAGGTTTATGAGGATGGAGTTCATACTGGCAATATGGAGAAGGTGGCAATCAATATGTCGGGTACTATTGTCGGAGACTACACCTATGCAAACCCACGCCGAGCAGATGAGGGCGTGGAGATATGCGTGGATTGGTACACCGCAGCCTTCTACTACAACTACTACGAGGGTCGCTCGGCTTGGTCAGAGTGCTACCACCTCTACAAGTACAAGCTCAAGAACAAGGATGCTAAAATCAAGGTCGAGGCAACTGACGGCTACGGCAATGTCTTCACCGAGGAGACAATCACCGAGGGTACCGACTACTCGTTGGTGGCACGATAAGTTTTCATCTATGAGGAATCTGGCGATAGCAATAGTTGCAATGGCACTTTGTCTGGGTTGCGCTCCGAAAAAGAGCAAGTCGACCCAGACCAAGAACTACCATTTTCGCTTTGTGCAAGTGCCAATGCATATACCGCAGGAGGAGCACCGAGCATACCTCTGCGACCACTTTTGGGATAAGTTCGACTTTGCCGATACACTCTGGACAACAAAGGCTGATACAACGGAGATGTTGCGAGCCTATACCGCCTATGTTGTGAACATTGTGGGGCAGTTCGACCAGCAACCTATTCGCCAACTGATGCAGAAGGCATCTGCCTCGAAAAAGATGTTCGACTACTTCGGAATGCTCTCGGATAAGGTGTTGCACGATCCGAACTCGCCATACCGCAACGACGAACTCTATATTGCCGTTTTGGAGGCGCAAATTGCATCGCCCCACCTCGACAAGTACGAGAAGATGGCTCCAGAATATGATCTGCGTGTCGTGTCGCAAAACCGCATCGGACACACAGCGAACGACTTTGACTACACCACAAAGTCGGGTCGAACGGGCAACCTTTACTCACTGAAAAATGACTTTGTGATTGTCTACATCAACAACCCAGGTTGTGCGATGTGCCGAGAGATTACCGAGGCGATGAAGCAGTCGCAAATCATAGCCGACCTACAACGCAAAGGCCGATTGAAGGTGGTGGCAATCTACCCCGACGAGCAACTCGACGAGTGGTACAAACACCTCTCCGATATGCCATCGGCGTGGATAAACGGCTATGATAAAGGGTGCCGTATCGGGCGAGAAAATCTCTACAACATAAGTGCCATCCCTGCACTCTACCTCCTCGACAAGCAGAAGAGGGTGCTTGTCAAGGACTCGACAAATGTAGGAGAGATCGAATATATCCTACAAACGAAAAACGGAAAACGGAAAGCGGAAAACTAATTTTGCATTCTGCATTTTGCATTCTGAATTCCCTAACGACCCTAACGCCTCTAACGACCCTAATTTATATATAATAGGTATATTTATCGCTTTTCGATAAATATACCTTTTTCTTGTGTCTACTTATAAAAAATTCAGTACTTTTTATTGCATAGTACTGAATTTTGTTTTATATTTGCAATAACAAAGAACCAAAACTTATAATAAAAAATATGAAAGAGGCTATTAACGCAAACATCGGAGGGCAGGTTTTCACGCTCGATCGTGATGCCTACGACCACCTGACAATCTATCTGAACGATCTGCGTCGCAACATCTCGGTCGACACCGACGAGGTGATGGGCGACATCGAGGCTCGCCTGGCGGAGATTCTGCGTGAGGGGTTGCCATCGCAGATGATGGTGGTGACCCTCGCAATGGCGGAGCGAGCAATTGCACGCATCGGCCAACCAGAGGATTTCGCTTCGGAGGAGCAAAATAGAACAACTAAAAAGGATAATACTATGAACACAAAGAAGCTTCGTCGCTCACGCAGCGACCGTTCTATCGCAGGAGTATGCGCAGGTTTGGCAAACTACTTCGGCATTGACACCACTGCAATGCGAATTTTGATGGTTATGCTCACCATCTTCGGCGGTATGTCGCTGTGGGTATATATTATATTGTGGTTGCTGATACCGGAGGAGTAGCAACTAATTAGGGGCGTTAGGGGCGTTAGAGTCGTTAGAGGATATATGCCCTATAACCCCTATAAAGCAAAATAACTATTATGGAGAATATAAAAATACAGATGCGCAAGGGAGTAATGGAGTATTGCGTACTTGCGATATTGGCCAATGGCGACTCCTATGCGCCAGCGATAATTGCAGAGCTGAAAAACGCAGAGATGATTGTGGTGGAGGGTACGCTCTATCCTCTATTGACACGATTGAAGAATGCGGGATATCTGACCTATCGTTGGGAGGAGTCGTTGCAGGGCCCACCACGAAAGTACTAAACTCTGACCGAGGAGGGACGCACCCACCTTGCATCGCTTGACGAGGCGTGGACTACCCTTGTGGAGCAGATCAACACAATTAGAAACAAACACTAAAACGAACCTATATGAAACGACTATTATGGGCAGTTGTGGCAGTTATGTTCTGCACCTCTGCATTTGCTCAAAAAACCGACAATACCAAGACTGGTATCGTGCTTGCCTCGCAAAATAAGATTGTGGTCGAGGCTCGTCGCTCGGCTATGAACTTCAACGAGATAAACGCCTCGAAGGCTATTCGTGTTACGGTCGAGGAGCGCACTGCGGGCAATATTATTGTGCGAGCTCCGCAATCTATAATGCCGTATGTATCTCTCACGGTGAAGGATAATACGCTCTATGCAACAATACTTTCGGGCGCTCCGGTATCTCGCAACTCGAATATATTGGCCGATATCTATGTGCCATACAACGGACAGATCAACGAGATTACCACCCACTCGGCAGCCCAAGTTATCATAAAGCCTACCCTATCGTGCAAGGAGCTCGACCTCGAGGCCACATCAGCATCGGTAATCGAGGTTACAGCAAGCGCAAAGGAGGTTTCGATTGAAGCATTGGGAGCTTCGCATATCAAGGCAGAGTTGGCAACCGACGAACTCGACGCCGAGTTCTTGGGGGCATCGAGCGCAACCCTTTCGGGACAGGTAACAGATGCTGATATCGAGGTTTCGGGAGCTTCGACCCTGCGTGCCGACAAGCTACGAGCTGCCTCTATTGAGTTGGATTGCTCGGGCGCATCGAAGGCCTATGCTTTGGGTGTCAACTGCTCGGTAGAGGCGAGTGGCGCATCAGCTATTATCGTGGAGAGCCTGGCGTTGCTCAACGCCTCGGCATCGGGTGCATCGCAAATCATATATAGTGGCGATTGCAAGACAAATATCATCCGCAACACGGGTGCAAGTTCAATTCGTAAAAAGTAGGAGGAGAGGATATGAACGAGATAAAGAAATGTAGCCTTTCGGGCGTGGGATTTACCCTCGAGAAGGTGGCATACAACCGACTCAACGACTATCTCAACTCGTTGAAGGAGGCATACAAAAATAGCGCAGATTGCGAGGAAATTATGGCCGACATCGAGGCCCGTATTGCCGAGTTGATACTCTCGGCGCAGAGCGATGCGCAGTGTGTGGTAACGCTGCCAATCGTCGAGAATATCATCGTACAACTCGGCTCGCCAGAGGATATCTCGGGCGAGGAGCAGGCACCAAAGGTGGAGGCGAACCCTCGCATCCCTCGTCGATTATACCGAGATATGGAGAACTCCAAGTTGGGTGGCGTTTGTGCCGGCTTGGCAAAGTACTTTGGAGTGGATGCGGCGTGGTTGCGACTCGCTATGGCATCGCCACTTATCCTTATTGTGATTGGCGCACCATTCCTCCACTGGTTGTCGGTGCTTGGCGGAAACATCTGCGGAGTATTCTTTGTGACATATCTGATTTTATGGTTTGCCATTCCATCGGCAAAGTCGGCACGAGAGAAGCTCGAAATGGAGGGCGAGGCGATCTCGGCAAAGAGCATCGCCGACCGTCAAGGTGCAACCCAGGAGGAGAGAGCGAAGTCGAGCGTAGCATCGGCCGTTACCACACTTGGTCGTGTGGCGGTTATCGCACTTAAAATCTTGCTCGGTTTGATGCTCTTCCCGATTGTAGCAATCGTGCTCACCATCTCGGTTATTCTGTTCTGCTTGGCGGTAGGTTTCAGCGAGCTTCCGCTTGTGCATATTGGCGAATTTGGCAACTTGACCGAATTGTTGACCGAGTTTGGCACTCCGTTGATGGTCTTTAGTATGTTATTGGTGCTGATACCTCTAGTCTACATCGGCTACCTCTTCATCGCACTCCTTCTCGGCAAACGACCTCGTTGGTGGGTGCTGCTGGTTTCGATTATATTGTGGATATTGACCTTCATCGGCACCTCGATTGCTGGCATCAGCTATGCCGAGGGTATCACTCGCAACGCCCTCTACTTGGATATGGATGATGAGGTAGAGCGCATAATGAAAAAGAGCGACGAGTCGAACCTCTCTCGCCAGATTATGGAGCAACTCAACGAGGCTCCCGATGCAGAGCAACAGGCCGAAATCGAGCAACTGCTCTACGACCAGAACGCAAAATCTATCGACAAATAGACCATAAGCAACTCGATAGAGAGAGGGTGCCCGACTCGGAAGAGCGGACACCCTTTTGTATTACTTGCCACAAACAAAAGAATTTGTATAGCAAGAGGAATTTCAAGGCGGGCGAACTTTTTAATGCGGAGCATACTTGGGCGTATGTGAGCAATTAAAAAGTGAGCGCAACGCAGAAATTACCTTGCTAGACAGATTCTATTTCAGCATCGGCTCGAGCCACTGATAATCGTTTGCAGTGCCACCCAAGACACCCCACGACTTCAAGGTCTGAACATACTTCAAGTCACGCATTGGAAGGCCATAGCACTCCACCTGGAAGCCCTGCGAGTGGCAGTAGTCGACCAACTCCTTCGAGGTGCGACGAGCCATAGGGCGGATAATAGCACTCTTCAAGCCCTTACTCTTAACCTTGTCGACCAACTCCGGAGTGTAGCGAACATGCATAAACTCGAGCGGAGCGTTGGTATACTTGGCAGCCTCGTCCAGAAGTTCCCACTTGAATGAGGTCATAACATACTTACCCTCCATACCCATCTTGTGCAACATCTCGACTGTCTTGCGAACACCCTCCAATGGGAGGAACTTCAACTCGACATAAGGCACAAGGTTTGCCTTCTTGCAGACCTTGACATACTGCTTAAAGGTGGCAATGTGGTACTTATTCTCGAACTTTTTATCCCACATCTTGCAACCGCCGTCGATGTAGAACTTCTTCAACTCCTTCCAAGTGTAGTCGCTAACCTTGCCAGTACCTGTGGTCACTCGGTCGATGGTCTTGTCGTGCATACAGACCAACACGCCATCCTTGGTCATCTGCACATCGGTCTCCATACCATA
>JAEIGA010013497.1_pt1 | contig 12433 bp, 9 predicted proteins | sample 9270691 | NCBI WGS metagenome assembly JAEIGA01 (sample SAMN17057246, study PRJNA624740) | gut metagenome | biome: biome; isolation source: fecal sample | host: Bos grunniens | place: China: Xizang | collected 2019
AACATTTTTAATACTTCGCGTCCTGAGAAAGAGATATTTCCAAACACAAAAGCCGCAATATATAACGCACCAAAAAGATATGAACCGATTATTGAAATATTTGGCTTCCACAATGTGAAAATAACAAGCGCGATTGCAAGCCAACCAAATGCTTCGATAGTTGATGCATTTTCCCAACTACCACCGATATAGTCCATAATATAGAACATACCGCCAAGCCCTGCGATTGCACTACCAATTAGAATTGCACCGTACTTATACGCATTAACGTTAATACCTGCAGCGTCTGCCGTTGCGGGATTTTCACCAATTGCACGAAGATTAAGACCAACTTTACTCTTTTTAAGAATAACAGCAGCAACTATTGCTATCGCAATGGCTAAGTAAACTAGTATTCCATAAGAAAAGAAAATTTCACCAAACCAACCCAAATCATCAGCAAACGGCAAGCAAGTTCTAATAATTTTACTTGCAGCGGCAAATCTAGACCTATCAACGTAAGTATCCATAACGAATTGAGCAAAGCCAGCACCAAAAGTCGTCAAAGCAAGACCTGTAATATTTTGGTTAGAACGCAAACTAACTGTTAAAAAGCCGTAAATCGCACCACCAAACGCACCAAAAACCATAGCGAATATCACAGCAACTAAAATAAGAAGCAACCAAGAAGCACTGTCTGCCGACGGCAAAGAGTTCATATAAGTTGCAACACCTAAACAGCCACCCGCAGCCCCCATACACATAATGCCCGGGATACCTAAGTTAAGGTGACCTGCTTTTTCGGTTAAAATTTCGCCAACACAACCAAAAAGGAAAACAACGCCAATACTAACGGCACCTGTAATTAAAACAACCATAATTACTTATCCTCCTTTTGTTCTTCTGTCGCTTCGACGTTTAAGAAATCATTTTTCTTTGCGAATTTCTTTTTGTTAAAGTTTAACTTATAACTAATAAAGAATTCACAACCTATAATGATAAAATAAATTATACCAACGATAATATTAGTAACGGCATTATTAGTAATACCGAAGTCGGTTTGAACTTGTCCCATACCTCTAGTTAAAAAGGCTATCAATAATGACGATAAAATCATCATAAGTGGATTAAATTTAGCAAGCCAAGCAACCATTATTGCAGTAAAGCCCATATTGTTTGCAGTTTGTTCACTAATAGAGTGGTCAATAGAACCTGCAAGCAACAAACCGATAACACCACAAATAGCACCAGAAATAGCAAGCGTTCTAATAACTACTTTTTTAACGTTAACACCTATATATTTTGCAGTATTCTCGCTTTCACCTACTACCGAAATTTCATAACCTTGCTTACTATATTTTAAATAAAGGAACATAACGGCTGTCAAAACAGCAACAACGATAATAGTCAACAAGTGAGCGTTCATAATAACGGGTAAATGCCCCGTACGAATTTGACCTAATACACCAGAACCGTTCGTCGACCACTTATTGATAAAATACGACACAAGCCCTACTGCAATATAGTTCATCATTAGTGTGAAAAGCGATTCGTTAGTTTTGAAAAACGCTTTAAATATCGCAGGAATAACAGCCCAAATAGCACCCACTAATATTGCCAAAACAATCATTAAGACGTTTGCCAAAGGAGCGTTATTTTGACCAAGGTCGCTTCTCATTATTGCAATCGTTACCAACGCACCCATAAGAATTTGACCGTTTCCACCCAAGTTCCAAAATTTCATCTTAAACGCTGGTACTAACGCCAAGCCAACGCCTAAAAATAAAGCCGTATCTCTAATTAAAAGCCAAATTCTTCTTTCAGTACCCAAAATTCCACTAAAAAGCGAACTTATTACCGAAAAAGGGTCTGCACCAAAAACTATACCACATAGCACTGCAGAGAAAAAGATTCCGAAAACTATTGCACCACCCCTAATTGCTATTGCTTTCCATAAGGGTAGTTGTCCACGTTTTACTATGTGAAATAAGGGTTCTCTAATGGTATTTGTACGCATTTTAATTATCCCCCTTTTCTTCAGCGATTTCTTTTTCTTTTAATGCTTGCCACTCTTGTTCGGTTAATCTACTGTCTTTTGCCAAGCCTAAGTTTTTATCTTTCTTTTCTTCGGTAAGGTCCAAAGAACCCGTCATCATAAGCCCAAGTTCTTCTTTTGTCGTCTTGCTTGCGTGAACGACACCCATTACCTTGCCGTGGCATAAAACCAAAATCTTATCACAAAGAGCAAGCATAACGTCAAGGTCTTCACCTATGAACAAAATACCAGTGCCCTTAACCTTTTGTTCGTTTAATATATCGTAAATTTGATAAGACGAGTTAATGTCAAGACCACGAACGGGATAAGCAGTTACTATAACGTTAGGGCCAGACTCAATTTCACGTCCTACCAAAACCTTTTGAACGTTACCACCCGATAAAAGTCTAACGGGCGTTTCAGTAGACGGTGTTACAATTCCTAATTTTTGAATTAAATCGCTTGCCTTTTTTCTAGCAGTCTTTCTATCAACGAAAGGACCTTTGCTTTCAGCATAAGTTTTAAGCATCATATTGTCGGTAACCGACATTGACGGAACAAGCCCCATACCAAGTCTATCTTCGGGAATAAAACTCATTGAAATTCCCTTTTGGATAATTTGCTTAGGTGGTAAGCCAACGATACTTTCGCCTTCGTGAGCAATCACGCCGTTTTTAATAGGTCTAATACCTGCAATGGCTTCGCAAAGTTCTTTTTGTCCACATCCAGTAATTCCTGCAACACCTAAGATTTCCCCACCACGGATATAAAAACTTACGTCGTCAATGGCAGTTGCTCCATCGTCAGAGTTTACCGTTAAGTTTCGTATTTCAAGAAGTGGTAAATCAAAATCTGTTTTAGGCCTATCAATTTTTAAGTCAACCTTTTTGCCAACCATCATTTCGGTTAGTTCTTTTTCGTTTGTGTTTTCGGTTGAAACTGCACCTACGTATTCGCCCTTTCTAAGAATAACTACTCTATCACTAATTTCCATAACTTCGTTAAGTTTATGAGTAATAATGATAATTGATTTTCCGTCTTCTCTCATATTTTTAACAACCGAGAAAAGTTTTTTCGTTTCTTGTGGAGTCAATACGGCAGTAGGTTCGTCTAATACTAAAATATCTGCACCACGATATAAAACCTTAACGATTTCTAAGGTTTGCTTTTCTGATACCGACATATTGTAAACTTTTTTATCTAAATCTATTTCAAAACCGTATTTAGTACAAATTTCTTGTACTTCAGTACGTATTTTTTTCAAATCATATTTTTGCTTTTGATCAATGATTAAAGCAATATTTTGTAAAGCGGTAAAAACGTCAACCAACTTAAAATGTTGGTGAATCATACCAATTTTATAATTAAAAGCATCTTTAGGAGAAGTTATAGTAACCTTTTCTCCATAAATAAAAATATCCCCTTCGTCTTGATGATAAATGCCCGAAAGCATATTCATAAGCGTGGTTTTACCACTGCCGTTTTCACCAAGCAAAGACAAGATTTCCCCTTCGTAAACTTCAAAAGCAACGTTTTTATTTGCCGTTACTTTGCCAAAGGTTTTGGTTATATTATCAAATTTTACGGCAATTTTTTTTGCCGATTCTTGAACGTTTGACATTAGTATGTTCCCTTTATTAGTCATAAAAGTAATATATCCAAGGGGCAAAATTGCCCCTTGGGTATACGCTTTTTTTTGTTAAATCTTAATATTTGGTATTAAGGAAGGTGATTCCGTCGATGCAAAGGTCGAAATAAGGAGCTGAACGGAATTCAGATTCTGCAAAATATGTAATTCCATTAGCAGTCTTTAAAACTTCAGTATCAGCGGTATAATTAGCATCGGTATCAACGTCTGCTTTGTAAGAAATAAGTTTACCATTTTCATCAACTGTAGCATTAGTATTAACCCCATCAAAATAATCAGTGTCAGGATTATCAGCAATGATAGTTACAGTGAACTTAGAAGTATCAAATACCTTTAAGGTGCCTGCTTTGAATTGAGCGATAGCAGCGTTAATTGCTTCTTCAGTTCCAGGAACAGCAGCAGTACCTAAATCGGTAAGAGCAACTGAGCCGTCAAACCAAGTATCACCAAAACCTTGACAGTAATCTGCAGAGATTTCAACACCGGTATTTACACAGTCGATAATATATTCAAAATAGGGTTGCCAGTTGATTCTTGAAGAAGCGATGAAAGTGTTGGGGCAAGCAGTAGCAGTAGAACCGTTATATGAAACGTTAGGAACACCAGCGGTTTCACAAGCGGTAGGAGCACCCATAGAGTCTGCGTGTTGAGAAATAAGAGCACAACCTCTGTCGATTAGAAGTTCAGCAGCTGTTTTTTCTGCAGATTCATCATACCAAGAACCGGTAAATTGAACGTCTAATACAGCGTTAGGAACGATTGAACGAACGCCTAAGAACCAAGAAGTTAAACCAGAGATAACTTCTGCATAGGTCCAAGCACCTACGTAACCAACTTTAACGTTGCCGTTTTCGTCGTAGTTATCAGCGGTTAAAGCATCAGCGTCGATTAAAGACTTTAATTTCATACCACCAGCGATACCTGCTAAATATCTACCTTCATAGATAGAAGCGAAAGCATTGTGGAAGTTTCCACGGTTTGCAGTGTGAGCCATAGTACCAGTAGCGTGGCAGAATTGAACTTCTGGGAATTCGTTTGCTGCTTTAAGCATATGTTCTTCGTGACCGAAAGAGTCAGCAAAGATAATATCGCAACCTTGGTCAACAAGGTCAGCAGCAGCGTCGTAACAAGCAGTTGATTCTGCAATATCTACTTTGATAACTTTTTGAACGCCTTTTGCTTCACATGCTGCATTGAAAGCGTCGATAAAGTTTTTATCGTAAGTAGAAGATTCGCCGTGTAAACAGATAAGACCTACTTTAATATCGCTAAGTTTTTCAATCTTTACGATACCGTTGTAAGGCTTAACGCCGTCGTCATTGCCGTTACATGCAACTAGGCCTAAGCAAGTAGCTAAAGCCAACATTACACTGAGTAAAAGAGTGATAAGTTTCTTCATATAAAAATCCTCCTAACCCGTATGGGTTTATTTTTTTCCTTTTTGTGTTTTTAAGCAATTCTATTTAAGAGTTCTATATTATCTATCTCTATAATAAAGTAGGGATAAGAACGATGTTCGCATTCTGCAAAATAATATTCTCCGCTCCCGTAGTCTTGCATAACTACGTTAGTATCGGGGTCGTCGTCATCGTTAAGGTCTAACTTTAATGATTCTTTTATTTGTTTTCCTTCTTCAGTAAAAGCCGTTATAGGAAAAACTTTTCTAGCACCCGAAATTAACTCTTGAAAAACTGCGTTGAGTTTTTCTTCTGTTCCTTCAGTCGCACAATTTCCGATTTCAGTAATGAAAGAAGTTCCGTCGTAAATCGTATCTCCTACTTCACCAAACCAATCGTTTGCAAAATCTAAGCCGTTTTTAGTTTTGGTAATAATATATTCAAAATAAGGTTTCCAATCGGTTTTGGTTGCAAGAATTAAAGTGTTAGGACAATCTGCCATCGCTTCACTATTAACACCTGTATGCGGAACGCCCGCTTCTTCACAAAGATTAGAAACGACAAACGATTGAGTATCGCTTCCTATTAAAACGCACTTATTTTCTAGCAAGGTTTCAACGGCAGTTTGTTCTGAATATTCGTTATGCAAATCTCCCGTAAAGTGAACTTGCATTTTTGCCGTATAATCTTCATCTAGTGCTGATTTAAGCCCCAAATACCAAGCAGTGTATGCTGAAATATACTCAGAATTAGTAAACGGAGCAACGTAACCAACCAAGAATTCGTTATCAACCGCTTTATCCTTCATTTCGTTAAGTTTTAACCCAGAAGCATACCCCGCCAAATACTTGGTTTGATAAACTGAAAGGTAAACGTTGTGGAAATTATGTCTTTTTTCGCCCGTGTATTTATTAACGTAATCTTTTATCCCCGAAGCCTGACAAAACTGAACGTCTTTCTTTTCGCCAGCAAGTTCCCACATATAATCTTCAAAGCCAGGCGAATTAGCAAAAATCAAATCGCAACCAGCGTTAACAAGGTCGTTTGCTACAACGTAACTGTATCTAGTTTCAGAAATATTGGTTTTAATGACGTATTCTACGTTTTGTTGCTGACAAACCGTCTTGAAAGCATCAATAAACTCAAAATCATAAAAGTCGTCTTCAGTCCCCGAACAGATAATGCCAACCTTAAAAACTTCTTGATTTTCCTCTCCGTCGTCACCCGTATTATCACAAGCAGTCATTGCGAACGCCAAAGAGATTGAAATAATCAACGAAAGTAATAAACTTAATAATTTCTTCAATTTTTTCCCACCGTAAATCTATTTTCTAAAAGTTATTTTTCCGTCGTCCGTCATTTCGTCAACGATAGCAAGTGAACAAAGATTGATGCCCTTTGCACGGAAGTCGTCCCCTGCTTTTTGAAAACCCTTTTCAATAGCAATGGCAACGCCCGTAAGGGTTGCACCTGCTTGACTTACGATTTTCATCAAAGCGTTAACTGCTTCACCGTGAGCCAAAAAGTCATCTATAATTAAAACTTTATCGTCTTTAGTCAAAAATTCTTCAGGAACAATTAAAACGTTACTTTTTTTATGAGTGTAAGAAAAACACTCTGCACTATAAAGCCCGCCGTCCACGTTCGCCGTCTTAGTCTTTTTAGCAAAAACAACGTTACAATCAAAAAACTGCGCAGTAATACACGCAAGACCTATGCCCGATGCTTCCACCGTCAAAATCTTGGTTACTTCGCAGTCCTTAAAATGCGAACGGATTTCTTTACCCATTTCCGCAAGCAACTTAACGTCTATTTGATTGTTTAGAAAGGCACCGACCTTTAATACGTTTCCGGGTAAAACCTTTCCTTTTTCTTTAATCGCCTTTTGTAAAAGTTCCATACTGTTCCTTTATAGTTCTTTGAAAATGAAAAACGAGCCGGCATAATCCAGCCCGTTGCCAATACAAACCCTTTAAAGCATTTACTAAAAGTGCATTGTGGTTTAACCGATACCAGCAACAATTTCGACTGTTGTTTTTTCGATTTTTTACACCTTTATTATACCAAACTTTCTATAAGGTGTCAAACCTTTTCTGCATTTTTTAAATTTAACTCTTTTTAAGAAGTTGCCACTCTATATCTAATGGCGAATAACTCTCTAAATACTCTATCAACTCATCTGTATCGGTAAAATACTTTATAAGTTTTTTACATTGTTCGTTAATAAAGCCTTTTTCAACGCAATCGTCCATCATTTTAATCATCCAATCGTAATAGCCGTCGGTATTAAGAATTGCAATCGCCTTATCATGTCTACCCAATTGCTTTAGAGTTAAAATCTCAAACAATTCATCGTAAGTACCTATTCCGCCGGGGGTAATAATAAAGGCTTCGCACTCGTCTTCCATAAGATTTTTTCTTTCGGTCATATCTTTAGTAACGGTAAACTTATCGCATTTATCGTAAAGCGTTTCCATTTTACCATCGATAAAAAATTGTGGAACAACACCGTGAATTTTTCCACCGCCGTCTTTAAAGCCCCTTGCCGCAGCACCCATAAGCCCTTCAGAGCCACCACCGTAAATCAAGTCGTGCCCTTTTTTTGCAAGTTTATACGAAACGTTATACCCTTCGTCTATATATTTTTTGTCTATTTTTTTACTAGCCCCACCAAATACACATATCAACATAAATCAGTCATCTATCCTTTTTAGTTTTTTATAAGTTTATGTAATAAGTTTATTATATTTTACCCACTTTGTCAATTTTTATTTTATTTTCCCAATAAAAAATCGGCAAATTTCTTTACCGACTCTTTTTGTTTACTATTTTATAATTTAATTTTTTATACGCCACTATATGAAGCACAACCACAATCGATAGGAAGCACTACACCCGTTATAGCAGAAGCCGACTTGTCGTCGCAAAGGAAGAGTGTTGCACCAAGCAATTCATCAGCGTCAACAAATCTATTCATAGGCGTGCCGTTCAATATTTTAGCACTTCTAGCGGTAGGCGTGCCGTCTTCATTGAAAAGTAACGCCTTGTTTTGTGCCGAAACCAAAAATCCAGGAGCGATTGCGTTGCAACGGATACCCGTTCCTGCAAAGTGAGTTGCAAGCCATTGCGTAAAGTTAGAAATACCTGCTTTCGCAGCAGAATATGCAGGGATTTTAGTTAAGGGAGTATATGCGTTCATTGACGAAACGTTTAGTATTACACCTTTCTTTTTAGCCACCATATCTTTAGCAAAAACTTGAGTGGGTAAAAGCGTGCCTTGGAAATTGAGTTTGAAAACGAAATCTACCCCGCTTGCTTCTAAGTCGAAGAAAGATTTTCCACCTTCTTTTGCTTCGTGTTGATATTCGTTGTCGGTGGTTGCCCTAGGATTATTTCCACCAGCACCGTTAACCAAAATATCACAAGAGCCTAAATCTTTTAACACTGCTTGATGAACGCTTTCAAGACTTTCGGGTTCTAAAACGTTGGCTTTATACCCTTTGCAAACAAACCCTTCTGCAACCAATTCGTCAGCGAGTTTTTTAACTGCATCTTCGTTTAGGTCTAAAGCGGCAACCTTTGCACCACTTTGAGCAAACGCCCTTGCCATTGCTCCACAGATTAGTCCACCTGCACCCGTTACTACAACGATTTTATCCTTAAAATCAATATTTAATGGAAGATTAATCATCTTTTTTCTCCTTATTTTTTTAAATTATCAAGTAAATCCCACACGCCAAGCATATACATTATACCTAACGCTCTATCGTATAAACCGTAACCAGGTCTAACGCTACCGGGTTTTTCATCCCACAAATGTCTGCCGTGGTCTGGGCGAATATATCCGTTAAAACCACAGTCGTGGTATGCTTTTAGAATTTCGATTATGCCCGTATCTCCGTCGCAATCTCTATGGCTTGCTTCCGAAAAATCTCCGTTGGGGAAATGTTTAACGTTTCTGATATGTGCAAACGCTATTCTATCACAATGTTTTCTAACGATTTTAGCCACGTCGTTATCGGGGTTAGCGTTAAGCGAGCCCGAACAAAGCGTTAGGCAGTTATATTCGTCGTCAACCATTTTTAAGAAACGGTCAATACTAGGCTCGTCAACTAAAAGTCTAGGAAGCCCAAAGATATCCCAAGGTGGGTCGTCCATATGTATTGCCATTTTAATATCGCACTCTCTACAAGTAGGCATAATTGCTTCAAGGAAATATTTAAGGTTTGCCCAAAGTTTTTCCTTATCAACGTCTGCATACGCCTTAAACAATTCGTCAAGTTTAGCCATGCGTTCTGGTTCCCAACCAGGGAAAGTCATATTGTACTTTTCGGTAAAGTCAAGAATATACTTCGCCATAGCGTTGTAGTCGTCTTGAATCATATTCTTTTCATAGAAAAGTGCAGTCGAGCCGTCCCCTACTTCGTGGAAAAGATTGCTTCTAGTCCAGTCGAATATAGGCATAAAGTTATAACAAATAACCTTAACGCCAAACTTAGCGAGATTTTTAATAGTTTGTTTATAATTTTCGATATATTTATCTCTAGTGGGAAGCCCGATTTTAATATCGTCGTGAACGTTAACCGATTCGACAACGTCGATATTGAAGCCGTATTCGTCGCATTGTGCTTTAACTTTTGCGATTTCTTCTTCGCTCCAAATTTCGCCTGGCATCTTGTCGTGCAACGCCCAAACTATACCTTTTACACCGGGAATTTGTTTTATGTCTGAAAGTTTGATACGGTCGTTTCCTTCTCCGTACCACCTAAAAGTCATTTGCATAATTTTGCTCTCCTTTATTTGGTCTTGTTTTTAGGCTTTCTAATACGGTTGAGTTTTTTGTTCATTTTTAGAAGTTCTTCTTTGGTAAAGTTAACGTTAGCCATACCAATCATACTTGCTAAACGAAGCACGGTAAATCCGCCCATCATTTGCATTAAGCCACCGTCCATCTTTAAGTCAACGTCAAAACCGCCCGCTTTCTTTTCGCCTTTTTTACTAGCGTTCATCTTTTTCTTAATATTTAGACCTACGCCAATAAACCAAAGTTTACCCCTAAAGCAAGACATAATATCCGAAATCTTATCGTTTAATGAAAATCTTCCTTCGGGTGCATCAATGTCAAACCAATTTAAGATTGCTCCTTGTTCTTTAAGTCTGTATTCTTCGTTAAATACTTCAACCTTGCGAATTTTGCTTTGGTCAGAAAGTTTCCCAGCCTTAACTTCGATAATGCTTTCGCCTTGGTTTTTAACGTCAAAATAGAAGAAGTGGTCGGGAGCAGATTTTACACCAATACTTTCGCCGTTTACAAACATTTCAACTTCGGGTTGGTTAGAGTAAACGGTAATCTTAGTAACGTCTTCTACTCTATCAATATATCTCTTGCCACAAATATGAACGAAAGGTTCATCCGAAAGCCAAGCCTTATAAGCATAGAAAGAATCTTTCTTGTACTTTCTATCCATAGTAACTAAGCCCTTGTGGTTTTGCCCGTTTTCGCCACCTTCTGCACGAGCGTCTGCACCAAAGTCGAACATATTCCATACGTGAGTTGCCCAAAGATATTTGCGTGAGAATAATTGTTTAATCAATTCTTCGTGATAGTATGCTTGATATTCTTCGGTATAGTCGCCTTGGAAGGGATTACTGCTATGCCAATTTAAGGCTTCGCAACCGTATTCGCTACAACCGATAGGAATATTTGGATGAACTTTATGGAAGTTGTCAAACCAAGGACCGTTCATACTAGTATCGCCACCGTACCAACCGAAATAGTGATTGTATGAAACTACGTCGGGAATTTGAATATACGGGTCATCGATCTTGCACATTGATACTGCTGCGATAGTGGTTAAACGAGTTTTGTCCATTTCGTGAACTAAATCGTTTAATATACGGTGGTTTTCCAATAAATCTTCGTCAGAGCCTGCAATAGAAATTTCGTTTGAAAGCCCCCAAACCACGATTGAAACGTGATTGTAGTTTTGAACGATTAATTCCTTCATTTGAGAAATGGTATTTTCTCTTCCCCCTGGCATATGTCTTGAAATGTAAGGGATTTCAGCCCAAATAACTAAGCCCTTTTCATCACATAAATCATAGAAATATTGGTCGTGTTGATAGTGTGCTAAACGAATAGTCGTTGCACCTACTTCCATAATTAAATCGATGTCTTCTTCGTGATGTTCGGGCAATAATGCGTTACCAAAACCAAGTCTATCTTGGTGACGAGAAACGCCACGAAGTGGATATTCTTCCCCGTTTAGAATAAAGCCGTTATCGGGGTCAATCTTAAAGGAACGGCAACCAAAACGATTGCAAACGTTGTCTATAATTTCGCCGTTTTCAACGATTTCTACTTCACAGCAATATAAATAGGGGTCTTTGCGACCGTGCCATAAATGAACGTCTTTAATTTCAAACGCAACCTTGCTGTCCTTAGTTTCGATTCTGTCTAATTCCTTTTCGTCTTTGTCGTAAATAGTATAAACTAAAGATTGATTTTCTTTAAGATTTTTTACAAAAACTTCTACTTCTACTTTAGCGTCCTTTCCGTCAACGGTAGGGGTAATCATTAAACCGTTTCCACCGTAGTAATCAAGGTCGAAATGAGAATCGCTAACGCAAACCAAATTTACGTCACGATAAATACCACCGTAGAAAGTAAAGTCTGCCATTTGAGGATATACTTCTTCGTTAGGAGAATTGTCAACAATTACTGCAATTTCCGTTTGTTCGGTTATCTTTGCAGTAATATCTACACGGAAAGTAGAATAACCACCGTCGTGATGTGCCAATTTTTCGCCATTAGCGTAAACGTCACAAGAAGAGTTTGCACCACGAAACTCTAAATAGTATAGGTCTGCAACGGGAAGTTCTGATTTTGTCAAAGTTTTTTTATAAAGGCAAGCACCCCTAAAATAATCGCTGCCACCGTCAGCACCGTCAATAGCGTTCCAAGTGTGTGGAAGATTAATCTTTTCCCCGTCTTTTAGACTAATATCGGTAGTATTTTTAACAAAAAGCCAATCTTTGTTTATATTAATTAAATTTCTCATAAAGTCTCCTAATTTATAAAGTTAATGTTTTTATACAATAATCGCCCGATAAATTACGTCGGGCGATTGATTTTTATTGTTCTTCAACTACTTGCGCCTTTTCAACGTTGTGTCTTTCTTCAAGTTCAGCCGTCATAGTGGCAAGAGTCTTCTTGTCAAGATTATAAATTACCGCAATGCCGATGAATTGTAAAATTGCACTAAACATATAAAGTGCAGCAACTAACCAACACATATTAAGTGCAGTCGAAGCAGATTGACCAATAGTACCAAGCTCAGAAACGTAGCCAAGTGCACCCATAATTAAAAGTAC
>JAEIGA010013498.1_pt1 | contig 12432 bp, 13 predicted proteins | sample 9270691 | NCBI WGS metagenome assembly JAEIGA01 (sample SAMN17057246, study PRJNA624740) | gut metagenome | biome: biome; isolation source: fecal sample | host: Bos grunniens | place: China: Xizang | collected 2019
AATATTTCGAGAGAGGCTTTTTGGGAGTTGGCAAAATATAAGTATCCGACTCATCAGATTGTATTTTGCACCGAGAATGCTTTAAAAACTATTTCGTTCAAAAGCCATTACACTTTATGAAAAACAAATATTTTCCCGAAGAATCAATATCAACGAATGATTTGTTTTTTGTCTGCTATATGGTAGAACGAGTTGCAAGGAAAATTAAACAGCGCAATTCATACGTTGTAAACCAAATAGGAAAAGAAAAATTATATCATTTTTTAAGTTTGGCACAGGTTCTTCATTCTTCCAATCCTTTGCAAGTTGAGGCTGAGTGGATAGAGGAGTTTAATTTGCAGAATGGAACTTTTGATGTTACAAATGTGGATAAGAATTTGTGTGATAAGATTCCTACTCCCCTCGAAATGGGAAGCGTCTATTCTCGTTTGATAGATTCTGTCTCTGAAAATTATGTGGATGGGTTAGTCGAAGTTTATAATTCAGACTTATGTGATGTCATAGATAATTACAATTCAAGTGCTTATTATGAGCCATCATATTATATAACAAGAGCTTATTTGAATGGCGGGTTTTAGTGTTGAGAAATTGCAATGAAGAACTTTGAAATGATGAATACTGACACTTGAAACTTGAAATTTGAAACATGACACAAAGAACGAACGTGGTGAATTGAAGTTTTATATTATTAATGCGATTATCATCAATAGAAATAAAAAAGATTATAGATGTTGCCAAAGAGGTATATGGCTCGTCTGTTAAAGTATTTTTATTTGGTTCTCGCACTGATGATTCGAAGCGAGGCGGAGACATCGATTTATTAATCAGAACAGAGACTCAAGAAAAGTTGGGATTTATGGGGCGAGTTTTGATGCGAGCGAAGTTAAAAATGGTTCTTGGAGATCAGAAGATTGATATAGTGGGAGATCATGAAGAGTCTGATTTTGTTCAAAGTATAATTAATGGTGCTATTTTGTTAAATGATGCAATCTGAAAATAAAATTTTGACAGAAAGAATTCATAGAGAATTTATCATTGCAGAAAAGCATCTTTCTCGAATAGAAGAGTGTGTTTCATTGATGAACAATATGTTTCCTCTTTCAACTGCTTCTTATTCTTTTTTATCTTCAGAAGAGGTTCGATTATTGGATCAATTTATATTCAGATTCTCAAAATTGCAAGATTGTTTAGGTGCTAAGATGTTTCGATATACGTTGCAATTATTGGATGAGGATGTTGAGAATGCTCCCATGCGAGATGTTTTGAATATGCTTGAACGTTATAATTTACTTCCTTCCGTTCAAGAGTGGATGACTCTGAGAGAATTAAGGAACGAAGTTGCACATGATTATCCGTTTGAGGTGGATGATGTTGTTGAATCCCTTAATCATTTGCATGAGAAATGGGAATTGCTGAAAGTGGTATTGTTTCGACTCAAAGAGGTCTATTTGTCTAACGTTAAGGGGTAATCAGTTCCAAGATTAAGATTCAAAGTTTCAAACAGTCAGCCACTTGACACTTGAAACACGCTTGGTGCATTCTCGAAAGTTCAATTATGTCTGAATTAAAGCAAAAAACAGTAAAAGGCGTTGTGTGGAGTGCCGTTGAAGTGATTGACAGATTTGAAAAGATGATGACGCACTCTGAATAGAAAAAATGATATGTTGATTTTGCTAAACTAATTGCTGAAGCTAAAAGATTTTATCTCAGGCAAAATGATAGGTGTAGAAGTGCATTTTAAGTAAAAAGTATCAAAGTCAACGACATCGTTTAAAGCATCATGAGGATAGAGAAAGGTTTTGGAAATAAGTCAAGATTAAGTAAAATAGTTGAATCGCAAGGTTACAAAGAAGCAAGGGAGGATGTGAGCTTTGGGCGTGTGTATAAGGCAAAGGATGCAGAAGAAGTGTTTTTTCATGTTTTAGGATATATTCCTTCAGACGTATCTAATGTGGAGATACAACAAAGAAAAAACAAATCGTTTAGATTGTGACATAAGATGAGCAGAGAGGAGATACAATCATTAATCTCTACAAACGAGGTAGAGAAATTAATGCTGAATGTGAGAGGGCAAAATGTCTTGCTTGATAGAGACGTTGCCATGCTTTATGGAGTAGAGACAAAGCGTGTTAATGAGGCTGTAAAAAATAATCCGGAAAAATTTCCTGAAGGTTATATTTTAGAATTGGATGAAAAGGAATCTTCGGTTCTAAGGTCGAAATTTTCGACCTTAGAACAAAAAGAGGGAAGAGGTCGTTATTCTAAGTACAATGTAAAAGCCTTTACAGAAAAAGGTCTCTATATGTTGGCGACTATTTTAAAATCTCCAAGAGCAGTAGAGGCAACGCTTGCCATCATAGACACCTTTACGATGACAAGACAATTGGCTCGCACGATGGAGTCGCTTCAAACAGTGGAAGATGGAGGAGAACAGCAGAAGTCTCTTCTTCAAAAGACCGGCGAGATTTTAGCGGACATAGTGGGAAATAACTTATCAACAGCAGATACTGAAACAGAAATAGAACTTAATTTCGCAGTTGTGAAGATTAAGCATAAGGTTGTTCGTAAAAGAAAAGAGTAATAGACTGTGCTTTTTGTAAAATTATGTCTGAATTAAAGCAGAAAACAATAAAAGGCGTTGTGTGGAGTGCCGTTGAACGATTCTCTGTTCAGGGATTCAGTTTGTGGTGATGATATTTTGCAAATTCTATTATGTCAAATAATAAGCGTATCGCAAAAAATACATTGTTTCTCTATTTCCGCATGATATTAATTATGGGGGTGACTTTGTTTACTTCCAGGGTAATATTGGATAAGTTGGGTGTTGTGGATTATGGATTATATAGTGTTGTGGGTGGAGTTGTGGGGATGCTTTCGTTTCTTAATGGTACACTTAGCAATGGAACTTCCCGTTTTTTGACGTATGAATTAGGTGCAGAGAATACAATTAGACTTAAAAATACGTTTTCTACGGCATTTTACATACATTTAATCTTGTCGCTTATAATTTTATTGTTGATGGAAACAGGTGGAATGTGGTTCTTGTATAATAAATTGAACATTCCTGTTGAGCGACTTTCTGCATGTGTTTGGGTCTTTCAATTGTCGATATTGACAACAATAATATCGATAACTCAAGTGCCGTATTCTGCTATTATTTTAGCACATGAACGTATGAGTATTTATGCATATGTGAGTGTTTTTGAGGCTGTTGCTAAGTTGTTGGTTTGTTATTTGATTACTATTGCAGATACTGACAGATTGGTTTTTTACGCAGTTTTGATATTTGTTGTACAGTCGTCTGTTGCTTTGTACTATAGATATTATTGTCTTCGTCATTTTGATGAGTCTCATTTAGAAAAGGTGTTTGATAAGGTCATATTTCGTAATATTATGTCTTTTTCAGGATGGAATATAATGGCTAATTTAACAGAAACACTAAAGCATCAAGGTGTATTGGTGTTGATAAATATGTTTTTCTCTCCTGTGGTAGTTGCGGCTCAGGCAATAGCGAATCAGGTTGTAAATGCGATGATGCAGTTTATAAATAATTTTAGAACTGCAATTAATCCGCAAATAATAAAACTGTATGCCGCTGGTGATAAAGATGCGTCAAAGAAGTTGACGTTATCTACGACCGTATATTGTTTTGAATTGGTTCTATTATTGGGTTTGCCGGCGTTGTTTGTGATGGATTGGCTATTGCATTTATGGTTAGTGGAAGTGCCTGAATATGCTGTAGTTTTTACACAATGGATGATTGTGTGCCAAATTGTAGGGACTTTCAGTGCTTCGTTTTATGTGCCAATGTTAGCAGCAAATAGGATAAAAAGTAATTCTATAGCAGCTGTTTTTTTAGGGTTAGGACAATTTGTAGTGTTGTACGTTTTATTAAAGATGGGATTTGGAGTAATGTGGGTTCCTTATCTTCATTTATTTTTATCTACATCTTTTGCGTTGTTAGTAAAGCCATATATACTATATCGGGAAATAGGTTATACATTGAGGGAATTATTTTCATGTTATTGGAATTGTGCGAAAGTATTGATATTATCTTTGGCTATTTCAATATCAGTTTGTCATTATCTTTATAGTGATTTAGTGGGATCTCTTATTAAGATTTTGGTCGTAGGATTTAGTGTATTTTTGTCATCGTATTTGTTTTTAGACGCGGAAACAAAGCAAAAATTGTTGTTTTTTGTGAAACAGAAAATAGGTTTTTATAAACAATGATAATGAAAAAAATTGCAGTTATAGGAGCATCATATCTTCAGTTGCCTTTAGTGATGAAGGCAAAGGAAATGGGGTTGGAGGTTCATTGCTTTGCTTGGCAAGAGGGTGCAGTTTGTAAAGACTTAGCAGATTTTTTCTATCCGATTTCTATAGTGGAGAAAGAAGAGATTTTGAGGATATGTCAAAAGGTGGTAATTGATGGTATTTGTACCATTGCGTCTGATGTAGCTGCTCCTACGGTAGCATATGTTGCCAATAAAATGAATCTTGTAGGTAATGATTATGAAGCTGCTGTTAGAGCTAACAATAAGAATCAAATGCGTGAAGCTTTCATGAATGCTGGAGTTCCATGCCCCAAATATATGATGGTTACATCAGAAACGCTTCATTCCCCAGAGGTAATAGATGGGCTTAGAGAGTTTCAATATCCAATGATAACGAAACCCTCTGATCGATCAGGTTCTTTGGGTGTTACAAAGATAATGATGCCGTCAGAGTTTTATCCAGCTGTCGAGTTTGCAATGGAGAAATCTTTCAAGCATCAAGCAATGGTAGAGGAGTTTATTGAAGGACGCGAAATTAGTGTGGAATTTATCTCGTATAATGGCACACATTATCCTTTACAGATAACAGACAAGGTAACTACCGATGCTCCTCATTTCGTTGAAATAGAACATCATCAACCTTCAACGCTGTCGGAGGAGATGTTTGATACTATATATGATATTACAAAAAATGCACTTAATGCACTTGGGTTGACTAATGGAGCTTCTCATGCAGAGTATAAGATTACGAAGGATGGACGAATCGCTATTATGGAGATAGGTGGTCGTATGGGAGGTGACTTTATCGGTTCAGATTTAGTGAGACTCTCTACGGGTTATGACTTTGTGAAGGGGGTAATAGAGGTAGCACTTGGTGTGTTCACAGAACCAGTTAAGATTCTTAATATGTGTTCCGGTGTCTATTTTCTTTGTAAGGAAACAGAGCGACTCAAAGTCACAATAGAGAATTGGAAAGACAATCCTTCATTTGTTGAAGGTAAAATTACAGATACCGACCTCCGTGAGGTTACATGTAGTGCTGATAGGAGTGGGTATGTGATTTATCAAGCGAATAATAAGGTATTAATTTGACGATATATGAAACATCAAATTTTAAAAGGCAAGAGACTTTTAGTATTAGGAGGGAGTACATGGAAAGAATCCATAAAAGCTTTTAAAGAAGAGAATGAAATTAAAATTATTGCTGCAGGTCTTTGGCATGTGGGTATTTATGATATCGCAGATGAGTGTTATACTATAGATATTCTGAATCCTCAAGTAATGAAGAAATTCATTATGGAAAAAAAAATTGATGGAGTGTATATGGGAGGGGCTGAAAATGTCATATCTGTAGCATGTCAATATATCAATGATCTTGGTTTACCATGTTATTGCACGAAAGAACAATGGGATTTTTTACAGAATAAGTCTAATTTTAAGATACTTTGTGAAAAGAATGGACTTCCTATTGTTCCTCAGTATTTTATTGATGAGAAAGATATAATAGGTTCAGTTCCAATAGATGCGTATCCTGTAATTACAAAGCCTGCTGATGGTTGTGGTAGTAATGGATTTTCTATCTGTAGAACATCTATGGATTTAGTAGAAGGTTATAGGAAGGCTAAGGCAGAATCACCGACACGCTCTGTTATATGTGAAAAGTTTGTTAAAAATACAGGTGTAGTTGTTTTTTATACGTTTAGTAATGGAAAGGTAATCTTTTCTGGTTTAGAGGATAAATATCCTGTATGTTTTGAAAAGTATGGTTCGTATGTTGGCGGATTATTTACTTTCGAGAGTAAATTTACGCATGAATTTTTAAGTCGTTTTGAGAAAAACATTGAAAAAATGTTTCAATCAATCAATATAAAAGAGGGATCTGCGTGGATTGAAGTCTTTCATGATGGGGATGATTATTTTTTCAATGAAGTTGGATTTAGATATGGGGGGTCTGTGTCTATTTATCCTGTTGATTATTTGATGGGAATAAATCAAGTAGCCGCTGATATCTATTATAGTTTAACAGGGGAAAGTAATCTTTTTAATCATACATCGTTAATTAACACCAATATTCGTAAAGGTCTTAATTATGCTGTTTATCCTATTTATGCATGTCCTGGTATCATTTCAGAAGTAAAAGGATTGGATAGTATAAGAGATAATGTTGTATTTAGCACGTTAACAAAAACTATTGGTGTAAAAATTGAAGATTCAGGTTCATTTAATCAAAACGTTGCAGTTATTCATTTTGTGTATAAAGATGAGGTTGAATTGAAAAATTCTATAGATGCTATCCATTCGTCTTTAGAGATTTTAGATGAGAATGGGATTAATATGGTGATTAAATTGTTAAACATTGACAAAATCTTATAATGTGAAAGCAAACCAGATTATAATAAAAGTAATATCTCAAAATGACGTTGCTCAAATATTTAACAATGATATTGATGTGTTGTTTCGTGTAATTGAAGATTCTTTCTCAAAATATCTTCGAGGCATAGTTCTATTCCCAGATAAGATATCTCAAATTTTCGATCAAAAAACACAAGATAGAATAAACTGTATGCCTGCTACTATTTTGGGAGATGATCAAGTTTGTGGAATGAAATGGGTATCTGTTTTTCCATCGAATGCGATGCGGAATGTTCAAAATGTAACAGGGGTAATGTTGTTGTCTGAGCTTGATTATGGTTTTCCTGTTGCAGTTATAGATGGAACTCTTGCAACAAAAATGCGTACAGCAGGAGTTGGTTGTGTAGCTGCTAAGTATCTAGCGCCGTCAAGGGTTGAAACTATTGGGATTATAGGTTGTGGAGAAGAGGCTAGGATGCATTTTGCTTTGCTTAAACATATATTTCCTTCCATTAAAGAATGTAGGGTATCTTCACGTAAGGAAAGTTCAGAATTAGCATTTATTGATAAATTCAAAGATATTGTAAGTGACGTGACTTTTATATCCTGCAAGAATGACTCACATAGATGTGTCGCAGACGCAGATATCATTGTTACTGCTATAAGTGGTCAGTCTCCCATTTTGAAGGCACAAGATATAACAAAGGGGTGCTTATATATTCATGTGGGCGGATGGGAAGATGAGTATGAAGTTGCACTTAAGGCGGATAAGATAGTTTGTGATGATTGGGAAGCGAGTAAACATCGTACTCAAACGATTTGTCGAATGTATAAGGATGGAATTTTAAAGGATCATGATATATATGCAAATTTGTCAGATCTTATTGTTGGTAGAAAAAAAGGTCGAGAAAATGACAATGAGTTTATTTATTTTAATTCTGTAGGTCTGTCTTATATTGATACGAATCTTGCAAATTATATATATAGAGAAGCGCAGAAAAGATGTTTTGGGAAAGATGTAGTTTTGGCAGAAGATAATGACGTAGATTATAGTTCACTGATTTAGTAGTTAATATTATCCGATTCTTTTTGATTATATCACATTCAAATGTATATGAATAAAATACCTTTTAACAAACCATGTCTCACAGGAAAAGAGGCACATTATATGTACCAGGCGGTATATACAGGTAAATTGTCTGGTAACGGAGATTTTACAAAAAAATGTCAGAAATTTTTTGAAACAAAATATGGTTTCAAAAAAGCGCTATTGACAACATCATGTACTGATGCACTGGAGATGTGTGCAATATTATGTGATGTGCAACCTGGTGATGAAGTTATTGTTCCGTCTTATACTTTCGTTTCATCAGCATTGGCATTTGTTAGGCAAGGTGCAAGAATTGTTTTCGCTGATAGTATGGGGACGAATCCTAATATTGATGCAAATAAGATTGAAGCATTAATAACGCCTAAGACAAAGGTGATAGTTCCTGTTCATTATGCGGGTGTTGCTTGTGATATGGACAAAATCATGGAGGTAGCTAACATGCATAATATTCTAGTGGTGGAAGACGCTGCACAAGCTATAGATTCCCATTACAAAGGTCGTCCTTTGGGAAGCATTGGTCATTTGGCGGCATTCTCATTTCATGAGACAAAGAATATTATTGCAGGCGAAGGCGGTTTGTTGGCTATAAATGACGAGCGTTTTGTTCGGCGTGCCGAGATTATATGGGAAAAGGGAACCAATCGTTCTGAATTCTTTAGAGGCGAAGTAAACAAATATGGTTGGGTTGATACTGGTTCTTCTTTTTTGCCTTCTGAGGTTATTGCTGCTTTTTTGTGGGCTCAATTGGAAAATTTGGATATTATTCAAAACAAAAGAAAAGCAATATGGAAGCATTATTATGAAGGTTTGAAAGATTTGGAGGAAAAAGGTTTTATTAAACAGCCAGAAATTCCTAATTATGCTACAAATAATGCACATATGTTCTATATCGTTTGCCGTTCATTGGAAGAGAGAACGGCATTGATAAAACATTTGAAGGACAATGGAGTATTGGCTGTGTTCCATTACTTAAGTCTACACTTAAGTGATTATTACACGAAGAATAATGCAGATATTCCTAATTTGCCGGAATGTGATAGATATGCGGATTGTTTGGTGAGATTGCCTATGTATTATGAGTTAGAGGAAGCGAGTATTGATAATATTTTGTCATTGGTAAAAAATTTTTTTTATGAATTTACATTTAGTAGATGATGAGAAGGTAATAAACAGGATGATTGCATCCTTTGAAGAGGCTTTGCCCGGGCGAAACATTTATATTTGTTTTAAAAAAAAAGGTGATTTGGTTCACGTTAATCCTCTCAATCCTAATTTGTATTTGTATGAATCAGAAGGTGATTTTGATGCGTCTCTATTAAGAAATGTTTCGAAAGTTGTATTTCATTTTTTGTCACTTGAAAAAATTAATTTTTTTAAACAATATATTAAACATAGAGTTTTGACATATTGGATAGCATGGGGAGGGGATTTGTATAATGGTTTACTTGCGCCAAGAGGTTTTTCGATTTATTATGAGAAAAAATTTTTAGGCAAAAGAGGTCAGTTAATGTTGCAGTTAGGCAAATTGGGTATTTTTAGCCTTAAAAGTGCGAGAATATTAGATTTCATAAAGAATAGCATTGATTTTATTATAAGTTCAGACTATCCGTTGATGATAAAATATTTGAAACCCTATATAACGGCTAAGAGGCTCACTGGTTTTTTTTATTATCCGATAGATCAAGTATTGGGTTCTTTAGTTGATGAGAAATCGTGTGGTGAGAATATTATTATCGGTAATTCGGCTTCTTTGTCTAATAATCATTTATATGCATTCAATTTTTTATCTAATATCAATTTAGGACAAAGGAAAATTATAGTTCCTTTAAATTATAATGGGGATGATAGATATAAAAAGCATGTTATAGATGTAGGTTTAAAAATGTTTAAGAGTGAATTTTCTCCATTGAGAAATTTTCTTCCTTTGGTTGAATATAATAAATTATTTTTATCTTCAGGATATTGTATATATGCCAATTGGCGTCAGGAGGCTATGGGGAATATTTTAATTGCGCTTTATTTGGGATGTAAAGTTTTTTTATCAAATAAGTCTCCTCTATTAATGCGATTTAAGGAGATGGGAGTTAATGTTTTTGAATTAGAGTTAATAGATGAAAATTCATTTGTTCGATTATCAGCGGAAGAGATCGAACATAATAGAAAAATTTTGTCATTTCGTTATAGTAAGGAGCAGCAAATAAAGAAAATTCAGGAATTGTTTAATTAGAAATCTGTTGAAATTATACCTTTTTTTGTAAGGTAGGCTTGATTATGTATATTTAATATCAAATTATTAGTAGACTGACAAATGGTTTGTTTCTGCAGTAATAACAACTCGAAAAGGGAAGAAATTGTCGATTAGTGCGGTGGGTAGTGTGTAATCCCAAACGTATTGTCCTATTGAGTGTATAGTTCCGATGATCGACCTTCAGATAATGGTTATGCGTATCATATAGTAAGAGTTATATAAAACTTATATATTAATGTTCTTGTATGTGGATATTTTTTTTGCATAGAAGATGATTTAGATTGATATCATTGATAATCTATTTGATATTATAATACGATTTAGTTTTTTAGTTAATGTTTTCTTTTCTATTGGTGATAACTATAATGATATTATTATAAGAAAAGAGTGTTTATTCTCTGTAGGAGTTGTTTTTAGGACTTGGGACAATCATTGTATTGTAGGAGTGACAGATATTAGCAAAAGAATTTGTTTTGGGAAAACAATAAAAGTCTCTAATCACGTTTGGATTGGAAATGATGTGACAATGTTGAAAGGTGTTAGTATTGGACATGATTCAATAATCGGAACTAAAAGTGTAGTAACTTCAGATGTGCCGAATAATGTTATTGCAGTGGGAAATCCTGCTTGGTTTGTGAAGGACGGTATTAGTTGAAATGAAAAATGGTTAAAAGATGACAGTGAGCAGTGATTTGGTATCGGCTATTATTACAACACACAATAGGATTGAACTTTTAAAAAGAGCAATAGAAAGTGTTCTTTCCCAAACGTATCAGAACATAGAGTGTATTGTAGTTGATGATTCTTCAGATGATGGAACGGAAGAGTATTGTGGAAAATTAGATAATATAGTTTATATCCGAATAAGTAAAAATGAATCTAGAGGGGGGAATTATGCACGTAATTTAGGGATTAAGGCTTCAAAAGGTGAGTTTATTGCATTTTTAGACGACGATGATTATTGGTTATCTGAAAAAATTGAAAAACAAGTCAATCTTTTGAAAGAAAAGCTATGTTCTTTGGTTTTTTGTGGAAGAAAATTGGAATATGTAAAAAAAAATGCAGAGATATTTTATCGAGATGATTTACCAAATTCCAAATATAAAGGTGATTTAAGTACTGAAATTTTAATGTCTATTTGTACGACTACGTCTGCTATTTTTGTCAAAAGAGATGTGCTATTTGAAGTGGGGCTGTTTGATGAAAACTTGAAGTTTTGGCAAGAGTATGAATTGTCTATTAGGTTAGCTCAAAAAACTTTTTTTTATTTTGTAAATGAGCCTTTGGTTGTATATCGTGTAGATTTGAATGATTCTCAGCGTTTAACCAATAAATATTATGCGTGGATGGAGGCTGTGGATTATATAAAAGGGAAACACCACAAGTTATATAATCGCCTGACCTTTTTTCAGAGAGTTCGTTGTAAAAGGCTAATCTCGAATGATGCGGTTGTTCGTTGTAAAAATTCAGGTATGTTATGTCGTTCTGTTTTTTATAGGATATTTTCATTGTTTCTTAAATGTATATTGATTTTTGATTTTCAATAGCATGTTGCCATATATAGTTGTTTTTTTCATATCTATTATATCTACATATTTTGCAGAAAAGTATAGGGAGTTGAAAATAGTTTTTCTTCTTTTTTCTGTCGTTGCTATTTTAGGACCTGCTTTATTATATGGATTGAGAGATGAAAATATTGGAACTGATATGCGCTTTTATATGCTTCAGATTTATGACAATATACATAGATATACGGATTTTTTATCAATTTTTACAGACGAGATTTTTGAGCCATGTTTCTTATTCCTTGTTTTTTGCGGATGGCATTTATTTGGATCGTTGTCAGGTATTTTATTTTTGTTAGGGTTAATAAATATGGTACTTGTTTATGTTGCAATATTTAATATGCGAAAAACTTTAGAACCGTGGTTGGCAATGACGTTTTATCTCTTTTTGTTTTTCAATATGTCTATGAATATAATGCGTCAATTTTTAGCTATTTCATTATGTTTATTGGCTTTTTCTTTGTTGTTGCAAAGGAAATATTTTAGGGTGTTTCTATTGATGGTTTTAGCGTATTTTTCACATTCTACTGCTTTTGTGTTTATTGTGCCAATTTTTTTATATGTTTATTTGAGGGAGAGAGAAGGTCGTTGTGATTTTTTGGTAAAAAGTTATGTTGTGTTATTACCTTTCGTATTTGTTTTCTTTGATGTTATATTGCAAACATTGATAAGTTTTGGTGTTGTTTCTGAAAAATATTCAAGATATTTTACTGAAGATGCAGAAGGTGGCTCTAGATTTCCGATGTCCTTGTTTTGTGTTAGTTTATTTATATATATTGTTTTATTATCCGTAGCAAATTTCACAAAACGTAGAAAATATAATTGGGGAAGTTTTAATGCGACCGATAGTAAATTATATTATTTTCATTATTTAGCATT
>JAEIGA010013499.1_pt1 | contig 12432 bp, 7 predicted proteins | sample 9270691 | NCBI WGS metagenome assembly JAEIGA01 (sample SAMN17057246, study PRJNA624740) | gut metagenome | biome: biome; isolation source: fecal sample | host: Bos grunniens | place: China: Xizang | collected 2019
ACAGCATATATGAGCAGCGGTCTTTACAGCGGATATCTGACTCTTTGTCCAGACGTGCAGTCGGATCTCGTATATGCGGTGCAGGGAAACTCAAATACCCTCGGAAACATATGGCAGTGGGACATCCGCTCTACAAATTCAGAGGTGGAGTCTGTATATGCTGCCCTTTACAGGGTCATCGGGCGATGCAACTTCTTCCTTGATCAGGTGGATGAGCTTCGTGCCTCAATGACAGATGATGAGTCTATCCAGACATTGGATTACTATACAGGTGAGGTTTACTGCGCCAGGGGCCTCGCATATTCGGAGCTTATCAAGTGCTTCTGTAAGGCATACGACCCTGCAACAGCGAAGGACGAGCTGGGAGTAGTGCTTGCTGATACTTATTTCGGAGAAAAGCCAGCGAAGCGTGCGAGCCTTTTTGACTCATACCAGTTCGTCATCTCTGATCTTGAAAAGGCGGAGGAACTGCTTGAGGCTGATTATGATTCTTATGATGCCCCATATTTCACTCATGCGGCGGCCCATGCCATACATGCTCGTGTAGCATTGTACATGCAGGATTGGGACAAGGCTATTTCTGAGTCAACTGTACTGATTGATTCAGGTGCGTTTGCTCTTGCTTCATGCCGTGGCTATGCATCATCAAACCAGACATTCCTTCAGTATCTCTGGACTAATGATGCTTCCTATGAGGACATCTGGAGAATCGGTTATACTCAGACTTCTTATGGTGGAGCGCAGGGCTCTATCTTCCTTAACTTCACTACGGACTATACATATTACTATCCTGACTATGTGCCTGCTCAGTGGGTTCTGGATCTCTATACCTCAGGCGATGCCCGTTACAATGCGTATTTCGCAACACTGCAGACAGGATACAGCCATCAGCTTGTATGGCCTCTTCTTGTCAAGTATTACGGAAACGAGTCACTTATGGCAAACATGATTTATCATGTGAACATGCCTAAGCCTCTCCGTCTTGCAGAACAGTATCTCATCCGCGCTGAGGCATATTGCCGAAAAGGAGCATTCGGACAGGCGTCATCAGACCTTTCGACTCTCCGTCAGGCAAGGTTTACAACCGGAGGATCAATTTCGATCAAGGAGGCAAACTGGCTTCAGACCATTTCTGACGAGCGCGTACGCGAACTTTACATGGAAGGATTCCGTCTTCATGACCTCAAGCGTTGGGGCATGGGATTCGAGCGTACTCCGCAGACACACTCCCAGTCAGAGGGAAGCTCACTCAAGATAGAGGCTGGTAACCCATTATTCGTTTGGCCTATTCCAAACCACGAGATTGTTTCACCAGGATCGCAGATCCAGCCAAACGAAAGCAACAGGTAGTATGAAACAGATTATCAAATACATGACAATCCTCTTTGCGGCGGCTTCAGTGTTCTCAGGCTGCCACGAGAGGTATATCACATATTCCGACAAGGAGTATGTGATGTTCGCAGACACGATGGCAACCTATCCGGTACAGAAGGACGTGGAGTGGTTCTGTATCCCTGTGGTTTCTACAGTGGTAAGGGACTATGACCGTACATTCGGCATCGAGATCATTGACAAGGGTAACAACGCCATCGAGAACAAGCACTACAGGCTTGAGTCCAACACAGTGACCATCAAGGCCGGTGAGAACCGCGCCGATGTGAAGGTGCACGGCTATTATGACAACATAGAGCCTACCGATTCCCTCGGCTTTGAACTTGAGCTGGTGATGAACAGCAACCTTGTAATGCCGGGCTACGGCAAGAGTGCCAAGGCTGTTCTGATGAAGAGCTGTCCGTTCGATATCAACAACTTCACAGGATACTGCGTGCTTACATCCATGTTCCTTTATGATTACAGCATTACAGGATCATATCAGAGGCTTGTATACACAGAGAAGCATCCTACCCAGGAGAACATGATCATCTGTCGCGGTCTCCTCAATGATGGATATGATGTGACCATGACTTTCAATGCAGGTGACCCTATGAAGCCGCTTGTGACCATGGATAGAGGTCAGGTCGCTTCTGATGAGGGATCATTCTTCGGTACAGCACATGGTGACAACAAGATACTTGTTACAAACAGTGCATATTACGACTCTGTCTTCTATCCATGTGGCAACTATCTTTACATATGGACAGAGATGTATGTTGAGAATCTTGGAGAGCCGGTCGGAACTGTCGGCCACTTCTACAATATCATGGAGTGGATTTCCGATGAAGAGGCAGACCGTCTCAAGAGGGAAGGAATGTAAAATCAGGTGTGATTATGAAAAAGATAAGTTTATATATGATTTTGGTCGCAGCCGTGGCGATGTTTGCGTCTTGCGACAGAAAGGAACCGGAAACTCCGGAAACTGTAACTCCTACATTCCCGGCAGTTGTCGAGAATTACAATGTGGTTCCAGGTGAGACTCTGACTCTTTCATTTGAAGCGAATATGGATTGGTCGGTATCGGTTCCGGCATCAGACCTTCAGTGGTTCTGGATCCAGGACGCTTCATTCAAGGTCGATAAGGTCAGCGGCAAGGTCGCTTCAGGTTCCAAGGAGTCTGTGACAGTCATGATCGGTGTGTCTGACAAGGAGGAGTTCGATCAGAACCGTACATGTGATGTGACTCTGACAATGGGTGAGGAGTCTAAGGTCATAGCAAAGTATATGCGTCCGGCAAAGTCAAGGACTCTGGCTGTATATGCGGCTAAGGTGGAGAACGGCGTGTTCGTAATGAGTGAAACCGGAGCTTATGAATATGATGCAGCCGAGGCTTCCTCACTCGACTTCATCTGGTCTGATGCTGAGGCTGACTTCATGATGCCGATCAGGGTTGAGGCAAACTGCGAGTGGACAATGGAGGTTCCGGAGTGGCTTTCAGTTCAGGTTCCTGAAACTACGACAGGAGTTCTGGACCTTGTCCTCACTGGTGCCGCCCTTGAGGCGTCAACCGGTAAGGTGGTGTTCAAGGTCGGAGAGACTGTGCTCAAGGAAATTTCAGTGAGCGTCCCTTCATGCTCGGAAATCGATGTATACTCTACTCAGATTGACGAGGCCGGCGAGTTCAGATTCGATGAGGAGGGAGAGTACCTTTACTCTGAGAATCCTGTGGAAGGCGTTACTCTTGTATGGCCGGGAAGTGATTTCCGTATGCCTGTGATGGTTGACGCCAAGTGTGACTGGACACTTGAACTTCCTGCATGGGCTAAGGCTGTATACCTTGAGGAAGAACCTCAGGAAAAGGCTGGCGTAATGCACTTTACATTGATGGGTAATCCTCTTCTTTATCCATTGGAGGAAACTACATCTAATATGGTGTTCAAGTATAAGGGTCAGACCATTAAGGAGATAGCATTGACAATTCCTGGTGCGGCAGACAAGTTCTCGTATAACATCGAGATGTCATTGACCGAGTGGGAGTTCAATGCTGCTGGAGAGCTGATGACTACAGCGGGATACCAGTCAGTTGCGGCCGCTGCCACAATCTATGGTACTGCAAATTCTACCGTAAAGGTGGTTGAGATCGTTGACGGAAAGAAATCAGAGGAAGATCCGGCATGGATTTCAATGGATCTCCAGACATATGACAAGAGTGCGGATGTTCTCCAGCATCGTACCGTTACGGTTACCCCTTCAGTCAATGAGGGCGCTACCCGTGAGGCATATGTCCTTTTCTGCAAGGATGGATATGATTCGGATGTGTATTTTGCTGCAGACGGTTCCCTCAATGAGGAAATGTCAAGATATGCAGTCCGTCTTATACAGCACGGCTCGGATATGGATTATGTTACGATGATTTCGTCAGAGGCTGCCATGGCAGAAGCTGGAGCTACGTTTGCGGTATCCGATAATCCTCGTCTTACAACATATTTCGGTGACACAAAATATAAGTATACATTGACATATACGGATGTATATGCCCGTGATGAGGCATATATGTCATTGGCAAAGCCGTTTGCATCATACAAGATATTCAACGGTACCCGTAAGGATGTGACTGCAGATGCGACATTCTGGCTCAAGTTTACTGCCGATGAGACAAAGACATCGGGTGTTGTCGATATGTATATGGATATGACATTGCCTGCAAAGGCGCAGACCGCATATCTCGTATTCTATGATGAGGCTGGTGCAACGTTGGCAATCATCGAGTGTGTGTTCGATCCTACTGCAATGGTACAGGATGCAATCACTGTTGAGTTTACCGAGCAGTCGGCTTCAGTTGCAGCTCAGTTGGGCTTTACGCTGGAGAAACTTACAGAGGGCGAGATCTTTGACATGTACTATGATGGAAAGAACCCTGTATATCATCTTACATATACAGATGCAGAGCATCCGCTTTCAATAAAGATCCCGTCAAATATCAAGAGCCATAATGTGAACCCATGGGAACTCAAGAACAACTTCAGAGTAAATGACGTGATTTATGACGAGTTCTTCGGACCTGACGGTGTGATGGGAGAAGTAGTTATGGGCGAGGACTCTTCAGTAACAGTCCATATGAGTATGCCGGAGGAGGCTGCGGGCACAATGATCAGAGGAAACATCAATTTCCTCTCAGGATCAGGATCGACAGTGTTCATCCTCGTTTGTACTCTTGACTTGGCACAATAAATAAAGGTTAGATTATGAGAATGTTTAAATTCAACATAACTGCTGTCCTGGCTGTCGTGTCCCTGTTCCTTCTGGGGTCCTGCACTCGCGTGGAGGAGCCTGACTATCGTGAGAAGGAATATGGATATGTGCAGTTCAAGCTGTATAAGGAAGCTTCATATCCTGGCACCAAGGCGCAGATCGAATATCTGAAGGATATCGCCAAGCTTAAGGTGACCCTTCGTTATGAGGAAAGCCTGATTTCACAGACACTTGTAGTAAGTGCTGCAGATGATGATGCGGCCGAGTTCGGTCTCAGAAGTGATAAGCTCAAGCTTCTTGCTGGTGATTATCAGGTGGTTACATATGCATTATATGATAAGCTGGACGAACCGGTCTATGAGGACACACCGACAGGAAGTCATACGTCGTTCTCAGTAGTGGCCGGTGGTCTTTCGCAGCACGACCTTCTTGCTGATGTGGTCGAGCGTGGAAAGGTTAGGTTCTCTATCGTGAAGGATATGTCTGACTTTACTCAGATTCCTGAAACCAAGGCTGTTGCAAGGGGCTACACCTTTGATGAGATCGGATATCTGACCGTATCGGTAAAATCCGGCAACACTACGACTACATTCGAAATGCTGCCTACGGATTTCTCAGTTCATTTTGCGGATAATGGCGATGATACTGACGGTTATCAGACCTCATCATTTACATGTGACACCCTTCTGACTTTGAGGGCCGGAGCATATCAGGTGACTTCGTACAGCGTGTATGATGAAAGTGAGAAGCTCCTCGAAGTGAGCTCGGAAGTACAGTCGGAATTCGTGGTTGAGGACAATGCTGTATCGGATGTTGACGTACCTGTCAAGCTTCATGAGTCCGATGAGTACATCAAGGACTATTATGCCCTATATGAAATCTGGAAGGCACTTCACGGAGAGGAGTGGTATTATAACGGCGAGGATTATCCTGTAGGAAGCAACTGGGACTTCAACAAGGATCCGGACCTTTGGGGTGACCAGCCGGGCGTTTCGCTCCACTCGAACGGCCGTGTCGCTATGATCAACTTCAGCGGATATGGCTTCTATGGACATATGCCTGCCGCTATCGGTCAGCTCACTGAGCTTGTCGAGCTTTATCTCGGCTCCCACAACGACAGCAACCTCTCGCAGTATGCCCCGACACTTACACCGGGACAGGGAACTGCCAATCGTTTCGAGAGACACAAGAAGTACATGAGTTCGCTCCATCCGGCAACGCCTATGGCGGAGCCGATTGCGCGCGCATTGGCTGAGAACGATATCTATACTCCTGCAACAGAGTATTATAGGACAATGAATGAGGATCAGGTCATCGAACCTGGTACAGGCCGTTCGCTCATCCAGCCGAAGGATATGTCTGCCGGCAAGGTGACCAACGGACTTCTCAGTCTCCCTGCGGAGTTCGGTAAACTTACCAAGCTTGAGCAGCTATTCATAGCAAACAGCAAGATCACGACTCTCCCTATGGAGATGGCAAACCTCACATCCCTTACAGATATCGAGGTCTATAATTGTCCTGATATGGTGGAGTTCCCTATGGCTCTTGCAGAGCTTCCGGAACTGGTGTCCGCTAACCTTGCATGTAACCCTCAGTGGAGTCCGGAAGAGGCTCTCAAGGGTCTGAAGGCTCTTGCGACAGGTCCCTCAAAGGAGAAGATCCAGATCCTCTACTACCTAGGAAACAGGCTTGAGGTCCTTCCTAAGGAGATCAAGAACATGAAGAAGATCGGTCTTCTTGACTTCACTTCTAACAGGATCCATACTATCGAAGAGGCATGGGGTACCGATATCAAGCCGGTTCAGCTTTATCTGGACAATAATCAGCTGACAGGTTTCCCTGTCGATGAGAACGGAATCTTCTGCTTCATGGAGGATGCCGAGACCTTCTCTGCAAGAAACAACAGGCTGACAGAGTTCCCTGACATCTTCTCTGCGAAGTCAATCTATACAATCGTTACGGTTGACTTCTCATATAACCAGATTTCATCTATACAGAACGCTGATACTTTCAAGGGAATCAATGTCGAGACCTTGAACCTTGCAAACAACCCGACAATCACCAAGTATCCTGTCGAGTTTGCCAAGTCAAATTCAAAGATGATGTACATGAATCTGCGTGGATGTAATGTAGATGAGATCCCTGAAGGCTCATTCACATATGAGAACTCCATCTATCTCACATCTCTTGATCTTTCGTATAATGACCTGAGCGACCTTCCATGGGAGATGCACGCAGGTAACCTGCCATATCTCTACGGCGTGGAACTTTCGTTCAACAAGTTCAAGGAGTTCCCATGGGAGCCTCTTGACAGCCAGTATCTTACAGTGTTCGCTCTCCGTTCGCAGAGAGATGACGAAGGTGCAAGATGTCTGTCAGACTGGCCGGAGGGCATCTACCAGCACAGGGGCTTGAGAGGCCTTTACCTTGGTTCGAATAACTTCGGTAAGATTGAGGATACAATCTCGACAATCTGCTATTATCTTGACATCAGCGATAATCCGAACATTGTCTTCGACGCTTCGGATATCTGCTATGCGATCCAGCAGGGTGCCTACATCCTCATCTATGACAAGACTCAGAACATCCTGAATTGTGATATATTGTTGAACTAATGCTGGAGGATATGAATATGAAATTGAATAGGATATTTATTGTTGCTGCGGCATTGATGGCAATCATCTCCTGCAGGCAGGAGCCTGTCGTGGAGTTCAATGTTGACGAGTCTATGATCACAGTAGGTGCAGAGGGTGGCGAGAGATCGTTCAATGTGTCTGCATCCGGAAGTTGGGTAGCCATGACCGAGTCTCCATGGATTTCGGTGTCTCCTGCAAACGGACGTGGCTCTCAGGCATGTAGTGTGAAGGTTGACTCGACGCTCGCCTTTGAGAAACGAACTGGCGTTGTACGTATCCAGAGCCTTGATAACTCAGAGGACAAGATGGATTTTGAAATCGTCCAGGATGGTTTCGAATATCAGATTACACTCAAGGATGCCCGTAAGGATATTGCCGACTATGCCGGCTATGACGAGCGCCATTTCGAGGTCAAGGTGAAGGCTAATGTTGACTTCGACGTGGTTCTTCCTGAGGGAAGTTCAAGCTGGCTCTCATATGATAAGTCAGAACTTAATCTTGACAGAGGTTCAAGACCTCGCGAGTCGGTTGTGCGTTTCGATTGGAAGGTCAATTCACGAGACATCGAGCGCATCGCAGAGGTGGTATTCGAGCCTAAGGAAGATGTGCAGCTTGCTAAGCATGACGGATTGAAGGTCGTTCAGAAGGCAGCTCTTCCTATCCCTGCAGAGACACCGGCAGGTGACTCGCTTGCGATTCTTGCTGTGAGCCGTGCCCTTGGCATGTTTGCAGAGTTCGATACAGCAGAGAAGATGGAGCATTGGTCTAATGTCAAGGTCTGGAAGGACGGTCCTAACAAGGGACGTGTCAAGTATGTGCAGTTCTTCATGTTCAAGACTCAGGAAGTCATTCCGTTTGAGATTCAGTATCTCACTGCGGCAGAAGAAATCGTGATCTACTCGAACGCCAACCACTTCCTCCGCAGCCTTGATACCGGCGAGCATATCACCAAGCTTACGAATCTTAAGAGACTTACAATCGGAGCGTATGGCCTTACATCATTGCATCCTGATTTCGTGAATCTCAAGAATCTCGAGTATCTGGACCTGGGTTCCAACTGCTTTGAGGAAATCCCTGCGATGTTGACACCGGAGAACTTCCCTAAACTTCATGCTCTTGTCATGAGTGCAAACCAGCGTCACACCATCTATGATCTCAGCAATGACATCAGAGAGAATGTCGGTGGATTCATTGCGGATGATCTTCGCACAGAGAAAGGTATGGAGTCATTCAAGCGAATCCTCAGATGGACTCAGCTTGATACAGTGAGACTGTCGGTGAACTATCTCCAGGGCGAACTCCCGGACATGAAGAATGAGGGTCTTCCGACATGGACATTTGAGGAACTGAAGGACTCGTTGGCTACAGGATTGACAGAGTTGCCGGCAGAACTTCGTGATGTGCCGAAGGTGCTTCCTAATACAACATTCTTCGCCATCAACTTCAACCGCCTCACCGGAACACTTCCGGAGTGGATCCTGAAGCATCCTAAGCTTGATATCTGGGCGCCGTATTCGCTTGTCTTCTCGCAGGAAGGAAAGGACAGGGACGGTAAGAATGCAGGTTTCGTAAATGAGCCGACAAGCCTTGATTCATATTATCAGCTTTATCCGAACAAGAAGTATAACCCAAGTAATTTCAGTGCAGAATAATGAATATGAGAATCAGAATATATCTTATAGCTGCGGCCCTTGTAGCGGGGTTGGCTTCTTGTGCCATCGAGGCGCCTGTTGAGGCTCCTGAGGTGGAGCAGGAGTCTCAGGTCAGCGCGGGTGACGCGGTGGCAGGTCAGCTCCTGGTGCGCTTCGACGAAAATGTGGCTGATGCATTGGAACAGGCCGGACTCACAAAGAGCGGTCCTGCAATGCCTATGACCCGCAGTGGAATCCTTACGGTAGACCAGATCCTGGATCTCGTTGAGGGATATCAGGTGGAAAGGGTGTTCCCAGTCGATCCTCGTTCAGAGGCAAAGGCCCGTGAGGAAGGTCTTCATCTGTGGTATGTGGTGAAGTTCAGTGAGGAGTATCCTGTGGAGAAAGTCGCTGAAGATCTTTCCAGACTCGGTGAGGTGAGCCGTGTCGAGTTCAACCGCACTCTCAAGAGAGCATCAGATAAGAAGGCCGTTCCATTGACTATGGATAAGGTGCGTCAGCTTACGACTAAGGTGGCTACATTCGACGACCCTCTCCTGGGCTATCAGTGGCATCTTGTGAACAATGGTGACCTCGGTCCTACAAAGTTCGTCAAGGGAGCAGATGTGCAGGTTGAGAAGGCATGGAATGAACTCGGATGTACAGGCGATCCATCGATCATTGTTGCAGTGCTTGATGAGGGCGTCTGTGTGACACACCCTGATCTCCAGGCAAGCATGTGGGTGAATGAGGGCGAGATCTATGGCTCACACGACGACAATGATGGAAACGGTTATACCGGTGACGTTCACGGATATAACTTCGTGCAGAAGTCAGGTGTGATCACAACTGACAGTGTATACGACACTGGACACGGAAGCCATGTTGCCGGTGTGATTGCAGCTGTCAATAACAATGGTTTAGGCATCAGTTCCATTGCTGGCGGTAATGATACCGAATCAGGCGTGAAGATCATGTCATGTCAGATATTCGCAGGTGCATATGCCGGAACCGTACTCGAAGAGGTGCGCGCGATCAAGTATGCGGCCGATAATGGTGCAGTGATCCTCCAATGCAGCTGGGGTTACATCTCAGGTGCTGCAAACCCATACGAGTGGACTCCACAGTTCTCTACTGATGAGGAGTGGGAGTACTATAATGTGCTTGAGAAGAAGGCCCTTGACTATTTCATCCACAATGCGGGTTCTCCAGACGGTGTGATTGAGGGTGGTCTTGCAATCTTCGCTGGTGGAAACGAGTCTGCTCCGGCAGCAAGTTATCCTGGTGCATATCCTGATTTCGTGGCTGTTGCGGCTACTGCGGCAGACTTCACTCCTGCAGTATACAGCAACTACGGCCCGGGAACGACAATCTCGGCTCCAGGTGGAGACCAGGATTATTACTTCGAATATGCGGATGAGGATCATTGGGTAGGAGAACTCGGATGTATCCTTTCGACTCTTCCGTTCAATGTGAGCGAAAGCGGTTACGGCTACATGGAGGGTACGTCTATGGCATGTCCTCATGTGTCTGGCGTGGCTGCTCTCGGACTTTCATATGCTGCAAAGCTTCACCGCCATTTCAAGGCTCAGGATTTTATCTCTCTCATGTATGAGACTGCTACTCCTATCGATCACTATATGACAGGTATCAAGCAGTACAAGAGATATATCGCTGACCTTATGGAATCCGCACCTATGCATTCGATGGATATGAGTGATTTCAAAGGCGGAATGGGTGCAGGTCAGATCAATGCATACGGACTTCTCAAGGCAATCGAGGGCTCAGGCGTTGAAATGACATTCCCTAACCTCTATGTTGCAGAAGGTGGTCAGACTACTGCACTTCCTTCAATGTATATGGATGGCACTTCATTCACAGTGACTGTTGAAGACCAGTCGGTAGCGACTGCTGAGATCGTTGACGGCAAGATGATCGTCAAGGGTCTGAAGGAAGGCCAGACCAAGGCTGCAGTGACAGGTTCACGCACAGACACCTTTGTGATAACAGTACGTAAGGCGGCAAACGGAAACGGATGGCTCTAAGATGAAGCTGAAGGGAATCATAATGATTGTAGTCTGGGCTTTGGCCGCTTTGCCGGCTTCAGCCCAGATGAGGATCATCTCTCGCGATAAGGTGGAAGCGGTGTCAAACCCTCGCCTTAGCGCAGACTCTGCATCATTGGCATTTGCGACAAGGCATATAGTCGCTGAGCCGATGACAGAGGATGATGCCCCGAAGACTTTCATATACAGGTTTGAAAATATCGGAGACAAGGAACTGAATATTGTCCGTCTGGTTTCGACATGTTCATGTGCATCGGCGACATGCTCGGTGAAATCAGTGGCCCCGGGTGCATCTGCAGATATCTCTGTCAGGTATTACCCAAAGGGACACCCTGGACGTTTCGAGAGAAAGGTCTTTGTATATACACAGGAAGGAAATGATCCGGCTGCAGTCTTGAGACTGTCTGTTGATGTTGCAAGCGGATATGGCCATTCGATACAGTGGCCCATCCAGATGGGAGGAATCCGTCTCAGACATGGAGAAATACGTTTCATTCAGGGTCAGAAGGCCGTTGAGACTATAAGTTTCATAAACCTTACAGGCAAGACTCTGAAACTGGAATGTGAGACGATGTTTCTTCCGCAATGTTTCACTTTCTCTTCCGATCCGGTAGAAAGCGGCGCCGAGGGAGTCATCAAGGTTACGTATGACCCTGCAAAGCCAGGTGTGCGTGACAATGTGAAACTCATCCTCAAGGGCCTCGACCTTCCGCCATCACAATCATCCATAACAATAAAAACTACAGTAAAATGAAAAAGATACTAATCCTGCTATCAATCATCGCCATGACTGCGGTCTCATGTGGCAAGATAATAATTACTGAGCCAGATGAGGCTCCTCAGCTTGAGGTCAATGCCAACAACATCTCAGGCCAGTGGGAACTTGTCGAGTGGAACGGTGCTTACCTCGCAGAGGGAACATACGTATACCTTGACATTGTACGCAACGACAAGACCTACACAATGTACCAGAATATGGACAGTTTCAGCAATGTTCCACATGTCCTGACAGGCTCATACCACCTTTCTACAGATGTCGAGCTTGGCGCAATCATTCGCGGTACATATGACCATGACTCAGGAGAATGGTCGCACCGTTACATCATCCAGAGCCTTACAGCAAACGAGATGCTGTGGGTCGCAACAGATGACCTTTCTTTCAGTCAGAAGTTTGTCCGCGTCGAGTCTATCCCTGTAGAATAAGCCTGGCGCTTATTATTCTCTGTATCAGTTAATTACAAAAACCGCGTGCTCCCCATTGGCAGCACGCGGTTTTTGAATATTGTTGACTGTCAGCTATTTAGCCGCCAGCTGCTTTACTGCTCGTCTACGCCCTGGTCGTCAGTCTGTGGACCTGCCTGGCCGTTGAATGGGCCCTGAGGACCTGCCTGGCCAGCCTGAGCGGCCTTTGCCATGTCCTCTGAAGCTGCATGCCATGCTGCCTCGAGCTCTGCGTTGTACTTGTCGATGTCT
>JAEIGA010013500.1_pt1 | contig 12432 bp, 16 predicted proteins | sample 9270691 | NCBI WGS metagenome assembly JAEIGA01 (sample SAMN17057246, study PRJNA624740) | gut metagenome | biome: biome; isolation source: fecal sample | host: Bos grunniens | place: China: Xizang | collected 2019
AATAGCAACGTACCCACCCATGCCGCGACACGATTAAATTTGACCGGGCATGGCGCGAACAAGACCAGGCATGCCGCGACACGCCGCGTGTGCTGCCGCGTCACGCCACAAGCACGTGTGACACATGTATCATTATTTGATTCGCTATTGACATTATCAAATTACGATGTTATAATTGGGTATCATTATGAAAGGATGGTTTTACAAATGAAAACGGACGGCAACACTAAAACCAATCACAAAACCGGTTATCACAAACCCGTGAAGAACCCCACTACCAACTATCCCCCGGATTCACACAAGAGGTTTTGCAGACGGTGTATGGATCACAATAAGGGCTTTTGTCCGATTACGGGATACATGCCAACCGGATTTTGTTCCATGTAATCTCTGAAAGGACGTGTAACATGAACAGTAAAGATATGCTCAATTCCTGTTATGGTATGCGTGTGCCGTGCATCTGCGGAAAATGCCCCACGTATCGAGACACGGACAGTTTTAAGATCGACGACCCCGAAATTCGGAAGATGCTTGGATCAAAGCGATATCGCATCAACAATTCCGGACATGTTCTTTCGCTCACGTTACCCCGGGGAAATGGTCGTAAGATCACTTTTTCCTTGTTCAAGTCCTGCATGGATCAATACCGTGACTATGTTTTGATGTGTAATGATCCTGAGCGTGACGAAACTGCGCTTGCGCTGCAGCGGGCGCGCGTTGCTGCGATCTATTCCGTGATTGAAGTCTGCGGTCTGGAAGTCGAATATGCTGCATTCAAGGAGATCATGCACGAATAAGTTTATTTTCCGTGCCGGCGCGGATATACACCGGCATACAGAAAGGAGACAGTTATGTCTACATTCGGTTCTCGCCACGCGAAAGCAACATCCCTTTTCAACGTCGATAGCAGCAGCTTCGAGTACGTCTCGCTGCAGGATCTCGTCGGCATGTATGATACGGACATGCAGTACGTGATCCACGCGCTCTACGTCAACAACAAGGGGCAGTACGGCCCGCAGGCACTCGCGGTCATTGACAACTACAAGGTCAACTTGCCGTCTCACCTGCTGTCCGACGTGCGGGAGATGCTCGCCAACCCGGACGACGTTGCCGCGATCAATGACGGTCGCGCCGGCTTCGTGATCTACACCTATACGCCCAAGAACGGCAAGCAGCTTCGCTATTCGGTCAACTGGATCGACATTGCCCCGGACAAGTAATCAAAACAGCAATACAGCAGCGGGGAATCTTCCCCGCTGCTTTTTGCAGAAAGGAGCATCACTATGACAGATAAGCTACTGACGCGCGTGATCGGCAGCTATTGCCGTCACATACGGCGCGATTGTGGTTTCACAACGTATGATCTCGCCGACAGGATCGGAAAGTCGCAGTCCGCTATTTCCCGGTTTGAGTCAGGGCATAACGACAGTGCCAGTATATTATATTGGTATATGAGCAACTGCGAATTCGACAAAATGGAACTGATCAGACGCGTCGAACTCGAAAGGAAGTGCAGCAATGACAATTAACGACATCATGCGGTTAAAGCCCGGACAGATCGCGGCAATGGATCGCGGAGAACTGGCAAAGATCACATCGCAGCTTGCCAGTGCCGCAAACAAGCGTCTTCGCCGGCTTGAATCTGCCGATCTTGCCAATACTCCCGCGTATTCCTATACGCGAAAATCAGGTGGGGATTTCTCCGTCAAAGGAAAAGACGTTGCTGCGCTGCAGCTTGAGTTTCAGCGCGCAAAAGATTTCCTGTCACCTCAGCGCAGGACAAGCACCGTGCGCGGCGCGCGGAACGTCCAACATGAAGTTCAGACTGCGACTGCACGGTTTATGACTGATATCGGCACTAATTACGCAGAATGGTCGGCGGCAGACCAAAAAGCGTTCTGGAAGTTCTTTGACGGCAAGTCTATCAATCAGACGTTAGAGGGATATTTCGGCAAATATCGCGGTCGCGAATCCCTTAAACTTGCAGCAGATGTTTTCGAACGGTCAAAGACACGGACAACGTCAAACCTGCGTCGGGCGTTCAGAAACGCGGCAGAACGCGCATACAAAGCAGCGCAGGAAGAATACAACGACGATTCAGATTTTTTCGATCTCTAAGGAAAGGGGCGGGAAACAATGGCACGTAGAAAGCAGCAAAAACCTGCAGAAATCTACGACAGACTGTCCGGCGTTTCCCGCCTCTACTCCCCCGCCGATATCGACGAATATCTGGACACAGTCGGTGATCTGCCGATCGTGACGCAGTACCGGCGGCAAAACGGACAGCTTGAAAAAGAAGCAGACTACTACAACGTACCTGCCGCGTTTGACATCGAAACATCGTCCTTTGAAGATATCCCGGATGAAGCATATGCGGAACTTGCAAAAGTACCGGAGATATACGAACGTCTGAACGGTATCACGATCTCCGTCGATCCGTCGGTATGGGAAGATGAAGAACTGCGTTTCCTGCGGAAGTCGCACCGGCAGGTACACATCAAACCGGACGGACAACCGCTTGACGCTCTATGGGATCACGAACTGTCAAAGGAATTTCCGTTTGCTTTCCCGCCTGATATCGTCAACCCGGAAGACATGCTGTACTGCATCTATGACGCTATTGACCGGCACAAAGCAGGCGAACAACCGAAACCGGAAAAAGTCGCTATCATGTATGAATGGACGGTCAACGTTTGCGGATTGACCATGATCGGTCGAACATGGGAGGAATTCCTGCAGCTTTACGACGCGATCGTCAAACGGTATCACACCGGAGAAAAGACACGCTTCGTTTTCTACGTTCACAATTTAGCTTTTGAATTTCAGTTCATCCGCACCCGCTTCACATGGGAAAACGTCTTTGCTCTTGACGTTCGGGAGCCGGTCAAAGCTCGCACGACGGACGGCATCGAATTCCGCTGCAGCTATCTTTTATCAGGGTATTCTCTTGCGCTTGTCGGCGAACATCTGACAAAGTACCCTGTGCAGAAGATGGTCGGCGATCTGGACTATTCCCTGATCAGGCATGCGGAAACGCCGCTGACGGAAAAGGAGATCGGCTATTGCGTGAACGACTGTCGTGTGGTAGTCTCTTATATACTGGAAGAGATCGAACGCAACCGGGGCAGGATCATTTCGATACCGCTGACAAAAACCGGATACGTTCGCCGGTACTGCCGCAAGGCATGTATGCACCCCGGCGCGCATGATAGAAAAAGCAGGAAAGCGTATACACGATACCGCGATCTGATGCGCGCGCTGACGATCACCGGCGCGGACGAATACCGGCAGTTGAAACGCGCTTTCGCCGGCGGTTTCACGCATTGCAGCGCGTGGTATTCCGGGCAGACGATGGAAGACGTTACGTCTTTCGATTTTACGTCTTCATACCCGACGGTCATGGTCGCGGAGCGTTTCCCCATGTCACGCGCGGAACTGATCCCGGAGATCACAAAAGACGAATTCGAAAAGTCTCTGCGACTGTACTGCTGCATCTTCGACGTTAATTTCATCGGGCTGCGTCCGAAAACGCACATGGAGCATTTTCTTTCCGAATCGAAATGCTTTAAGATAGACGGCGAATACCAACCGGACAACGGTCGCATTGTGTGGGCAGATTCCGTATACACGACGCTGACGGAAGTAGACTACAAGATCATGCAGCGGTTTTATACGTGGGATCGCATACGGATCGCAAATTTCCGTCGCTACCGGCGCGGGTATCTGCCGACGGATTTCGTCAAAGCTGTCCTGAAGCTGTACGCGGACAAGACGCAGCTAAAAGGGATCGCGGGGAAAGAAGCGGAATATTTGAATTCTAAGGAAATGTTGAATTCTTGTTATGGTATGATGGTAACCGATCCGTGCCGCCCGGAATACCATTATAATAATGAATGGCTGCCGCCGGCAGCCCCGGACATCAACGACGCGATCAAGCAGTACAACGAATCGACAAACCGTTTTCTGTTCTACCCATGGGGCGTATATGTGACGGCATACGCACGGCGAAACCTGCTGATCCACGGAGTGCTGCCATGCGGAGAGGACTATATCTATTCCGACACGGACAGTATAAAGATAACGAACGCCGACGCGCACCGGAACGTAATCGAATCGTACAGCGAAAAGATCACGCGAAAGCTTCAGCAAGCTTGTGATTGGCACGGAATCCCGCGTGAAGCGTTATGCCCGCAGACTGTAAAAGGAGTACAGAAACCGTTGGGAGTATGGGACGATGACGGTAAATATACGCGGTTTAAATCGCTCGGAGCAAAACGATATCTGGTAGAAAAAGACGGAAAGAAGCTGTCGCTGACAGTATCCGGTTTGAATAAGCACATCGCAATACCTTATTTAATTTCGCTGCACGGTCGGCAGATCGCGAGGGAGATCGTGCGCGCCGGCGGTCTGATCTCCCCGCAGGAACTGCGGCAGCGCGTGTATACCCGCGTGTTCGACAGCTTCGACGATGAATTGTACATTCCCGCCGGCTATACAGGGAAGTCGCTGCACACGTACATTGACGATGAACTGTCCGGTTATGTGACGGACTACACCGGCACGACGGCGGCATACAATGAAAAGTCGGGAGTTCATTTAAGCGCGGCAGAATATTCGCTCAAGATCGGTTATCTGTACGCGCAGTATATCAAGGGAGTAAGATATGAAAAAGAATAAGTATTACAGTCTGAAAAACATCCTGTCGAAAGGCTGCACGTATTCGCTGATCATCGGCGAACGGTCGAACGGCAAGACATACGCCTGTTTGAAGTACGGTATTGAACAGTACGTCCGCGCCGGCGCGCAGCTTGCCGTCGTGCGTCGTTGGCAGGATGATTTCAAGAGTAAACGCGGGGCATCTATGTTTGATGCTCTCATTGCAAACGGAGAGATCGACGCGATCACAAATCACGAATGGACGGACGTATACTACTACGGATCGCGGTGGTATTTCTGCCGCTACGACGAAAACAAAAAACGGATCGTGTCAGATGATCCGTTCGCGTTTGCGTTTGCAATATCCAGTATGGAACACGACAAGTCAACGTCGTATCCGCGCGTCAAGACCGTCGTATTCGACGAATTCATTACGCGGTCGTATTACCTGCCAGATGAATTCATCCTGTTTATGAATGTGCTGTCTACGATCGTCAGGCAGCGCAGCGACGTTAAAATCCTGATGTGCGGGAACACTGTTTCAAAGACATGTCCATATTTCGCGGAAATGGGCTTGACGCACATAAAGAAGCAGCAACCGGGAACTATCGACGTTTACACCTACGGAGACAGCAGCTTGACCGTTGCGGTCGAGCTGTGTGCCGGCAACGTCGCCGGCAAGGACAGCAACCGGTTTTTCGCGTTCGACAATCCGCGACTGTCCATGATTACCGGAAACGGCAGCATTTGGGAAATGGCTATATATCCACATTGTCCTTGCAAATACACACCTGCAGATATTCAATTCATTTATTTCGTGGAATTCGACGGTGATCTGCTGCAGTGTGAGATCGTTCTGAAAGACGATCTTTTCTTCACTTTCGTACACAGAAAAACCACACCGATCAAAGACCAGGCGCGCGACATTATCTTTTCACCGGACGTTGACGCGCGCCCGAATCACTACCGCAGGATCACAAAACCGACGAACGATCTGACAAACCGCATTGCAGATTTCTACCGGCGCGATAAGGTATTTTATGCCGACAATGAAGTCGGGGAGATCATGCGGAATTACCTGCAATGGAGCAGTAAAACGCAATGATCACCCCGGAGTTCTGGATAGATTTCGCTGTCATTGTCCTGCTTGTCGTGTGTCTGATCCTGCTGCCGTTTATGATAGATAAGTAAAGAAATTCCCGCGTGCTGTATAACACGCGGGAATATTTTTTACGTGGCAGCGCGCGTGATCCGCGCTGATCTTTCGGATTTTATCAACTTTGGGTAATCAACGAAAGCGCGGTCGAGGTCAACCGGCGTATCAATGCCGGGAATCCTGCCGTTGTTCGTGTACTGCCAGATTCCGCATTGCTTTTCATACGCGCAGTTCTTTCCCCATTGTGCGCACCAGAAAGCAAACCGCTTTCGGACAGCTTCGGGAACGCAGGTTTTCGCGTAGTAACTGGACGTATAAAAGCCGCACCAGTAACCGCCCTTTTCGATCGTCTTGCAGAATTCTTCGATGATCCCGCCGACGAACTGCGCGCCGCGCTGCAACTGCGTCCGTTCCTCAACGTCGAAAAATACCGGGAAATTCAGTTCACGCCCATCAAGCACAGACAGACAGCGTTTTGCTTCGGCGGCAGCGTCCGCTTTGCTGCTTGCATAGCTATACCAGTACACGCCGACATCAAGACCGACGGAATTCGCGCCGTCATAGTTGACAATGAAAGCTTTGTCGATCCCGCTGCGGGATTTGCCATAGCCGGCGCGGATGATCGCGAAATCCACCTGCCGCGATTCCGCGACGGCGCGCCAGTCGATTTCGCCTTGCCAGTACGAAACGTCGATTCCGGTCATGGCAGCACCTCAAATATACGTATGCCCCGCAAGCGCAAGGACATAGTTTGAAGTTGTGAAACCAGTACCAAACGGAATCGTGGTAATGCGCGGGTTCTGCTGCGTCTTGAAAAGACCGTCGTTCAGTTTCAAGTTATAGTTGCTTTCGCTGCGCTGAATGATCGCGCGGTTCTGCAGGATCGCGTCTTTGTAGGTAGACAGCACATCGACATGCCCGGAAATCTGCCACAGTCCGTTACGTACCACCTCTACGCCGGTAATGAAGTAATATCTGCCGGTTTCGTCGATGTAGAAATAGTTTATGTCCGGGATGAAACGGTCGATGTTGTAGCAGAGTATCGACGGATCAATAATAGACGTACCGTCTTTCAGTGTGCCGTCCAGACGCACGATCTGCGTTTTGTCTTTCGTCAGCGCGATCTTTTCGGAATTGTTCGTGAAGAAAGTTATCCTCATATGATCACCCCCGATTTCAGAAGATTTTCGATTTCGTTCAATTCGTTTTCTGTCGCCTTGATACCCTCAAGATGACACTCAAGTACCTCAGTGTACCCGGACAGATTCGACAGCTTTGTCAGATAATGCGACGGATACCCTTTAACTTGATTCATGCCGGCGGTATCAAGGAATCGAACTGCTTCGCGGATGATGTAAGGATACTGCACACCGAGATAACCGGCAGCACCGTTGACCGCGCCGCTGTGGTCGATCTGCGGCGAAAGTTGCGAGGGATTCGCGGCGACGTTCGACGCTGCCTGCAGCGCGGCAGCACCCGCGCCGGCGACACCGCCCGACGCGATACCTGCGGCAAGCTGCGAAGCGGTATTCATTGCCGCTGCGATCGTGTTCGCCCACGATTCGGACGAAAGCGGCAAGTTCATGGCGATATTGCCGGCGTATTGATAGTAGACCGCGCCGTCTTTGCAGACGTAGCAGACGCACCCGCCGCTGACTGCATCGCAGTTATACTTGACGGATATGGTATGCCCCACGCAGTCGTTGGCATCAAGGGGCTTCACGCCGATATACGGCAGGTAAATCGAAAACTTGCTGTACGGCGCGTAGTCAAGGAACGTATCTCCGCATACCGGAGAAATCGACACCCCGCCGCAGTCCACGGAGAAATAACGGTTCGTCAGAATATTCATGGCGACACCGGTATCCACAAAACCGATCTTGACGTTTGCCGCGCCGCCGATCGCAAGACCCTGTGACGGAATGATGGAAAGACCGAAAATCATTTTCGCCGGGTTCGCGATCTCACGCTTGAATGCTTCGCCGAGTTCCTGAAAGATGTTTGCAATCGCATTCAGCGCGGAAAGCTGATCGGGCGCGCTGATCACCTGCGAAAAGTCAATATCCGTCCAGAGGAAATCTGCAAGCGCGTTCATCTGCGCTGCCGTCGGCGCGAAAAGCGAAAACAGACCTGCCGAAACGTTTCCGAGCGTCGGAAGACCCGGCACACCGACATCCGCGCCGCCGATGCTGCCGTCACCCTCGCCGCTGTACGGATCATCCGTGCCGGCTGCGGCAGTAATCACAACATCGTCGGTCGGGGCGTACAGGTGCAGATAAATGATCTTTCCGTCGCCGGTCGTTTCATACTCATATGAACAGTTGGAAACGCTGATCGTGTTGTTGTCGATCTCATAGTTTTCATCAACGTACAGTGTGAACGTCCGCGCGGTTTCTTCGGTAACGTCACTGTCGATCGTGGTCGGGTTGTTGCTGTCGTATGTGACATGCGTCAGGGAATAGGATACAGTGAAAGTTTTTACCGCTGTACCATACGCCATCATATACGTCAAGCCTTCCGGATTGTTAAGGCTTGTCGGGTTCGAGTTGAAAGAATATGCCGGTGTAGACTGCGGCGGCGTATTTGCATCCGGGGAAACTTGTACATTTCCTACCCAGTAAAATGTTCTTCCGTCAATCTCTCCGGACGAGGGATTCATAGAACTGCCGCCGTTCCGCGTGTATGTGAACGGAGTGTCTGACGAAACATACCACTGGTAACGCGACGCGCCGGAATAATAGTAATAACAAAACCTGACCGGATGGGAAAAAACCCAAGTCGCCCAACCGACAACCTGTGTTACATCTGTTCCCACCTCATAAGACGGAGTATTCCACGGATTGTCCGCGGGAGTCCAGAATGTACTTGCCATAAAATCACCTCATAAACGAACAGCGGGAGAATGCAGTATTCCCCCGCTGTAATTGTGTTGTTGCTTACGCGACGTAGAAAACGACAAAGTTCTCGTTCTGGTCGTTGAAATACCCCGCGTCGTACTTGTGCCACTCGTTCCAGAATTCCGCTTTCGCGTTGTACTGCGTCGTGACGCGCGGATTCATGTTGGTCACGCCGAGCGCGTCGCGGTCGAACATGACGGCAAGAACGCCGGTCACCTCGACGCTGTTGTTTCCGGAAGTCGTGACGTAGACTTTGCCGGTGCTGCCGAACGCGTAGTCCGTGCCACTGCCCTGCCAGTACGTGACCGGCTCAGCGTCGGGAAGACGCGCGTATTCGGACGCTTTGAACTCGTCCTTGCCGCCGTACAGGTACACTTTCGCGCTGTTCAGGAACTCCGACAGCATGACGATGTGCAGACGGTCGTCGGGCGTGAAACGCTCCTTGCCGCCGATGTTGAACAGCGTGGAGATCACGCGCAGCCGGTCAGCGTAGTCCATCATCACCTTAGACGCGAAACGGATGAAGTCGGGATCAACGACAGCTTCGGCGGCGGTCAGATCGGTGTCGCTGTTCACCTCGTTGTTGTACTTATACAGCAGGTTGACCGCGCGCGTGTTACCTGCGCCGGTATACGTGCCGCTGCTGTTGTAGTCGTACATCGTTTCGCCAATAAAGTTGTTGATCGTCCGCATAATCAGCGCGTCAAGCTTGACGGTCATGCTGTTTTCGATTGCGGTCTGGATCATGGAATAGAAAGCGTTAAGCTGCGCGGGAGACTGGAAGCTGCTCTTGACCTGACGCTCCGTGATCGAAATGGGAATCTCGAACGTTACACGCTGATTCCAGCACTTGACAGACACGGACGGCTTGTAGAAGATGTTCGGATCGTAGGACGTGCCGTCCTGCAGTTCCCACGATTCGTTTTCCTGCGCTTCGGGCATTTCGGCAGTGATTTTCTCGACGATGCTGCCGTATTCCCAGCCGTCCATAAGGACAGACGGCGCGCGCCCTCTGTACAGGCGGTCAACAAAGATCATCTTGCCGATCTGATCGTTGAGCGCGCGGACATAGTTGTCCAGACCGGCAACTGACGCAAAACTGGCACCCAGTTCGACGACGTTGGAAAGGTCTTCCTGCACGACGGCAGATTCACCGAGAAGTTCCCCGGAAATCGTGTTAAGGATCGTATAGACCTGATTGACAGTCATTGTTATTTCACCTCTCTTTCTTTAGTTCAGGGCAGTCCACGCATACGTGAAGCCGCTGCTGTTTTTCGTGCCGACGAGATAGTACGTGCCGTTCGCGGACGGCGCGGTCGGGGCGACGAGAGCCGGCGCTGCCGTAACAGTAACCGTGTCGTTCGTCGCGATGCTGATGTGAAGCCCGGCGACATCCGTGTCAAACGTAGTCACCTTGTTGGTCAGGTTAACCCACACGTCGGGCATGTACGCGCTGCCGGCGACAAGACCGGAAAGAATGCACGGTTTGTCCGCACCCGCAAGCACCTGCTCCCAAATGCCGGGAATCTTGTGTCCTGTTCCAAGGGTAAAGTTGTAGCCCCCGAAATCAAGGACATGGTATCCGCCTCTGATACCCATTTTTTCACTCTCCTTTTAATAAATTTTACAAGTCAACACAGAATCAATATCCGTGAATACTTGATCCAAAAAGTTCCAGACCCACAAATCGCGCTCAGACTGCAACATCTGCTGCGAGGTCGTAACGCCAATATTGCCGCTGCGCTGCAGCGTGTGCGAGATCGTGTGGGCGAGGTTGTCCGTCCGCAGATTGCCGTTGGACAGGTTGCGCGTTTCCGTGTCGCTCGTGCTGTCGCTGCCGCTGTGCGTCACGGTCGCGTCGTGGTCGGTCGTTCCGGTAGATTCTTCAGACGGTGAAGCTTCGGCAGAGTTGAAGCCGTATACACCGTTGGCAGTTTCCGCTTCGGTTGTCTCGTCTGTCACAATCCGTTCACCGTGCGTAACGCTGCCCGAATGGGAAACCGTGCCAGTGTTGCTGCCGCTGTCGGTCACCGTGCCGGTATTGCTGCCGGTTTCGCTGAATGTCTCCGTCATGTCGTAGTTGCTGATCGGATCATATTCCGCTTCAAGCGTAGCGGCAAGCTTTTCCCAGTTCAGCGCGAATTTCGCGGCAATGTCCGCGCCGATCGCGGCAAGCGCGCCGGTCGTGAACGTAGGAACGTAACGCCATTCTTTGCATCCGTAGATATCCGTTTTTTCCGTCGGCGTGACGGCGGTCACAAACGATTCGACGAAAGGCGACGCGATCTTGTTGCCGGCGTGCTGCTTGATGTACAGATCGTCAAGTTTGCTGTTCATACCCTCGCCGAAATCAAAACCGATCGCGGCAAAAAGCCCGGAAGAAAAGCAGTCCTTAATCCGCAGAATCTTTTCCATTGTTCTCCACCTCTTCCACAGGATTGTCCACATCCGGTTCGGGATCGTCTACGGCAGATTCTTCTGCGTCAAGCGTCGCTTCGATCTCCCGGACGTTGTTTTTCCAAGAGGACGCAAAATCCACGGAAATATCCGTGCCATACAGATCATTGACAGCTTCGACACCGATCTGCCGTTGCCGCAGCATATCGTCCACGAAAGGCAGCAGCATGTCTTCGTTCAGCTGCGCTTCGTCGCTGTTGATGCTTTCCCTCTTCATATTGTAATTGGATTGCAAGCCCAAGTCGTTAAACCACGACGCGCGCAGGTACTGCTGATATTCGATCAGGTCGGTAATCTGTGCCGCGCCGGTGTTGCTGTAAGGCTGTGCTTTGATCCCATCAAGGAAAGCAGAATCCGCGATCACGCCGAGTTCGCCGGCTTCGATCTGCTGCAGATACCGCTGCGCGCTTTTCTGCGCGTTATCGTCACCGGACGAAATCAGAGACGCAATCCGCGCGTTGATATCTACGATACGCATTGACAGATCATTTTCTGCAAGCGCGGTCGCATACCGTTCAAACATGGGTTTCAGTCCAAGGTACATCGCATCATTCGGGATCACGATGCAGTCTTCGCCGATCTCCAGATTAAGAGACTTTGACAGACGCGGATTGGCGACAATGTACCGCGTCGGCATGTAATAAATATCCGGTTCGCCGCCCAGACCGCCGGTGAATACGCGCAGGTTGCCGTCTACGTGCGTAATGCAGACGTTTCCGTTTGTCTGCAGGTACAGTTCAAGGACGCGCTGCGGGATGCTGTCGGGAAGTCCGGTGTACTCAAACATCGACTGCGTTCTTGAAAGCATGTACGCGACGTACATTTTGATGTTGGTTTGCTTATCCTTGAACGGAAACGGAGAAATGCCAAGTCCGGGATACGTGTAGTTAAACGTCACTGCCATTTACATCACCTCGATCAATGCGGTCAATCAGTTTCTGCAGAACAAGCGTATTGTTGTTCAGTGCGTCTTTGATCGTGTCAAGTTCCTGCTTGTGTGCTTCGCGTTCCTTGTTCATATACGTAAACAGATAGATGCAGCACACGATCGGAAACCCCAGACTGCCGATCAATGACGTAATTGTTGTGACATCCATACACATCACCTCTATTCAACTATACAACTTGTTATCAGAATTGTCAACACCATGTAATCGCAACGTGCTTGTGGCGTGACGCGGCAGCACACGCGGCGTGTCGCGGCATGCCTGGTCTTGTTCGCGCCATGCCCGGTCAAATTTAATCGTGTCGCGGCATGGGTGGGTA
>JAEIGA010013501.1_pt1 | contig 12432 bp, 16 predicted proteins | sample 9270691 | NCBI WGS metagenome assembly JAEIGA01 (sample SAMN17057246, study PRJNA624740) | gut metagenome | biome: biome; isolation source: fecal sample | host: Bos grunniens | place: China: Xizang | collected 2019
CCAGTGGTTTTTGTAGATACCAAAGCAGAAGCATCCATTAATTCTTCCCAAGTTACTCCATTGAGTTGGTTTTGCATAGCTTTATATAACTTTTCAACTTTAATATCATAAAGTTCAGATAACAATTCAACAATATCACATGAACGAACCATACCTATAACCTGATTATCATCATTTACAACAGGCACAGTTACAAACTTATTGTTGGCAGTTAAAATTACGGCCTTTCTTGCAGGATCATTTTCATTGACAGTGGCAACATCTTCATAACTGCTCATTATTTCGGAAATCTTTTCATTGCCCTCTCTTAATCCCCTAGTAATGTCGAATGAAGTTATCCACCCAACCAATTGCTTATTGTCATTTACAACCGGACAAGTGAAACGCCTAATTTCTTCCATTACTTTTGAAACTTCAACTACACTATCATCACAGTTTAAGTATACAAAATCTTTATCCATCAATTCTTTTGCTCTCATAAACAGACCTCCTTTTATTCAATATCCACTCTCTTTAAAGCTCCGACAGGACAATGATGAGTGCATTGAGTACATCTTATGCATTTATCATTATCTAAAACAACTCGACCTTCGACTAATTCTACTGCAGCAGTTGGACAATTCTCTTCACATAAATAACAGTTAACACAGGCATCATGATTTATATCTATAATCCTACTATGGAGAATAGGTCCGATATACCTGTCTAATTCAACTGCATTATCATTTAAAGAGATTTGAACACAAGCACCACAACCAATACACATTTTTTCATTAATATATGGATATAATTCATCATCTATTAATTCAATGCCCAAATCCAAATCCAAATCTTCGAAAAATTCTTTAAATTCAAGCGTGAATGCATTGGTCGGACATAGGTTTGCGCAGTCAGCCCAATTATTATCATCTGAATAATCAATTGAAATATTATTCATACGAACTACCCTATGAGGAGAACTAACATTGGATATTTTATATTCGACTACCCCACGTTCATCTTCCCCATCATAAATAACTGAATTGTCAATTAATTTTATTGCTGAAACAGGGCAAGTTTGGACACATATTTCGCATTTGACACATTTATCAGTTATTTTAGCTATTCTAAAAATATTAGCTGGTTCGATTGCATTAACTGGACACTCGCCAACACATGTATTACATCTTACACATCTAGGCGCAATAGCAATGATTTCTTCTTCTGCATTGAAATTATCCAGTTCAAATTGGAAATCATCACTATCATCATCTAATTCAACAGATTTCAAAAGAACTTCTCTTTCTAAATCTTCCATCTGTTTTATAAAAGATACATTCATTTTAATACCAACTAAATTATTTTTTTCTTAATTAAATATTTGTTTTTTATATTATTAAATTAATTTGATTAAATAAACTCCTTTAAATCTTTCAAGGAAGGGAATTTATCCATTCCAAATCCTTCAATTGATTTACTGGCCACCCAATTTCCGATTTTGCATGATTTTTCTAAATCATATCCTTGTAAAAAGGAATATAGAAATCCGCTATTGAAACTATCTCCAGCACCAGTAGTATCAACAACATCACACTCAAAAGACTCAACAAAACATTCCTGAGAATTATCCATTGCAAATACTCCCTTTGAACCTTGCTTTACAACAACGGTTTCAATACCGTAATCAAGCAAGCCAATAACCAACTCTTTAAGTGGAGTTTCATTTTTATTAAATAATAATCTTAATTCTGATTCGTTTATAAGCAGTATATTGGTTCTTTTAAGTATAGGCTCAAGTTCATTAAATCCTTTTTTTACATACAACATTCCTGGATCAAAACTTAACATAGTTGCATCATTAAGCTTTTCTAATAATTCAATTTGAGTTTTGAAAGAATCGCCAACAAAGGAGGTATAATGCATTATTTTACATCTCATAATGTTCAATGGATTTATTTCGCCAATTTTGATATCATCATTAACGCCAGGGTCAATGTAAAGGCATCTTTCACCTTCTCCATCAACAAATCCCAAACATTTACCGGTAGCTCCTGTTTCTGAATAAATTAAATTATTAGTGTAAACTCCATTAATGGCTAAATTGTATTCTATCAAATCACCATCTTCATCTTCTGCAACCTTACCAATAATGGATGTAGAACAACCCAATCTGGACAAACCTATAATTGTATTTGCAGCAGAGCCTCCTGGAGAATCTATTTCATTTTTAATAAAACTTTCTTCATCTTTTCCTGCAATACTTTCTACAGAATAGAGCTTATCTACATTTAATGCTCCAAATCCTATAATTTCCGCATTAAGATCCATATCCAAAATTTTCATTTTAAAAACCTTACTTTAAAATATCTAATAAATTTATATTTTTATCTCCAAGTTTGCCACCAAAGTTACCTGCAGATATTCCTATTACACCATCAAATTCCAAAGCAGTGTCGATGCCTGCTTTTACTGCATTATTCATTGATTCTTCATCTGTTGCATTTATCACAACTTCAGGAATATAATTTACTCCTTCAGGAACTTTAGAAACATCTCCTAATGATTCCTTAAGAGAAGGACAATAAAAGTGATTTGTAGTTGGACCGATTTCTGGATAATTAGTTTCAGGCTTTGAAGCTGCAGAACAAATGTCAAACGGAGTAGTAGCTCCTTCAATGTCCATTATTGCATCTATAATGGCCTCACCAGCATCTAAAACAGCTTCTTGTGTGGCGCATAAATACCAGAAATTACCTCCCATGATTCCATCATTCAATTTGAATTTCTCTTCAATTTGGAAATCTGGAACTGCAATCGGAACATTAATCATTTTCCTTCCGTATTCTTCAATAATCCACTCATATCCATCACCGCAGTGGCCTACAATGTCCATCATTCCAATATATTCATCACTGTCTTCTGTAGAATAATCAAAAATACGTGTGAATGGTTTAACCAGGATATCTTGCCTAAGTCTGTAAGACAATTCAAATGCGAACTTTTCTACATTATCCCCGTCTAACCAATATTGTACAACAGCTCCAAATCTACCATCGGGAGTTTGTGATTCATCTAAAAAGCCTTCAACACCCCCTTCTACTCTTCCAATAACTGCACTTGGAGTTGAAGTTGAATCATAAGCTGCTCTTTTTACAATTTTCTCCGTAGGTCCTGTAATTAAGGCCCTTACATATTTTCCTTCGAATGCTTCGAAAAATGTATCCTGTACGTTATCATAACTCATCTTTTCACCCAATTAACCTAATCCACCTATATCCTGACCACGAATACTGTTTCTCATTTCTTTACTGACTTTTAATATTGCATCGAAATTATCTTCTGTGATAACTTCAATAATTGGATACTCGACATTACTGAATACTGAGAAAAATTCAGCTCTAACTTCTGAATTAATATCATAGTCGGTGAATAATTTTTCATAATCATTTGCATTATTATAATCCTTAATAAATTCTAAAACTTTGTTTTTATCATTATTTGCATAAATATCTGCTATGACTGCTGTTGTAATCGCACTTGGAGATACAATGGCAATCTCAGCAACTTTTAACGGATACTCATTTCCATTAAATGATATACTAACGCCATTATTTTTATAAGCAAAATCCAGAGGTTCGACATCTGTAATGCTGTCTCCAATATAGAGAATCTCATTGACGTCAATGCCGTCTCTTTCAATAATCTCATCAATAGCTAATTTTTTGCCTTCCCCTCCAACAACCTCAATTTTTTTAATTTCATCATAAATTCCCATTTCAACTATTTGGGAAAAGAAGATATCATCAAACAACTCGTAATCGGTAGGATTATCCAAAATCAATTCTTTAAATTCTTTGATTTTTTCGATTTCATCGTTGTTGAGAGTAAGCTTATCTAGATTGACCTTGGTGTAAAATGTATTTTCAAATGGCAGTTCCATATAATAGGATACTGCTTCAATATATTGGCCATAACTGGTACTGACTATATAAGTATTCATTGTTTCTTGCAAATATTTTAAAAGGAATTTCGAATCATTTACAGAATAAATGTGGTTTTTAGAAAATTCAACCAAATCTTTATTTTCAAGATTTTCTGCAATGAAAAATGGTAAAATTAATTTTAACGTATTGCCGGCTTTGTAATTTTCTTTTTTCACAATGTCTGCTAAATAATCATCATACAAGCTAAGTGTTTTAAACAAGTCATCACCTTGTTCGATGAAATTGGCTGATAACTCAAATGCGTTATCATTTAGAGTCAGCGGACCTTCACAATCTGTTATAAATGATTTTTTAAACATCAATTCACCTGAAATTTACAATTCTAATTGCATCAAGCGGGCAGATTGCCTCACAAGTTCTACAATAAATACATTTTTCACCATCAAAGTCTATTTTATCATCATTCAAAGACAAAGCATCAACCGGGCAATTCTTTACACAAATTGCACAAGCTTGACATTTATTATCTGAAAGTGAAAAGTCACCTAACCTTTGATTGTATAAATAAGACCTAGCATAGTACAAATCAGTGTCTTTACTGTAGAAATAATCATCATAAGCACCAATTGCATTAAATTGACATTGTTCCACACATTTTCCACAATAAACACAATTATCATTAATTTTAATAGGATTAGGACCATCTAATTCTATTGCTCCGACAGGGCAAACATTTAAACAATCTCCACAGGCAACACATTTATTTTCATAAACTTCAATGTTTCTGTCCATCAGATAAGATCCGAATAGCTTTGTGAACTTATCCACTTCAATATTAGAATCAATACTTACTTTTAATTCACGTTCCATCGCATCGTTAACTTTATATTCGATGAAATTTTCAAAGTTCTGACTATCGAATTCCAAAGCTGTGGATTTGGCTACCTTTTCTAGAACCTTATTCAAACTGATTAAATCAAGTGATAATACTTTAATGTCATGGTCAACAATTTCTGATACTATGTCAAAGGATTTAATCTCACTATACATTTTATAAGCTTTTTTACGAGAAGAATATTTTATTGCTCCGGAAGGACAAGAATGCATACATTCCTCACATCTTGCACAATAACCCGGATTAATATATGGCAGCTTATTTGTTCTTCCAACGTTGATTGCACCCATTGACGGACATACTCTTGTACAGGTCATACATCCAATACATTTGTCTTGGTTAATGATGACAGCTTTACCACCTTTAACGGTTTTAGGAAGCAGCTGGCCATATTTGATGGCATCTGTAGGGCAAACCCTGAAACAATATCCGCATCTGACACAAGTATCCTTATCAATCTCACTGTGAGGTTCGCTTTTTCCATCAGCTACAATATGGATTGAACCGTTTTTACATGCTTGAACACATGCTCCGCAAGCTTTGCATAATTTTACATTTATATTTGGAACATTTTCTTTAATTGGTGGATCCATATGCACATCTAAAGAAATTGCATCATCAGGACAAGCATTACGACATAATACACAACCAAAGCAAGTATTTCTAATTTTAATTAAACCATCATCATTATCCATATATATCGCATCGATTGGACATGAATTGAGACATGGTTTATCTTTACAATCTGCACATCTGGTTTGGTCTATTAAATAATCAACATAAACGTGTCTTAATGGTCTTGGTGTTTTAGTATAATTATCAATCATAACACTCACTCCACAATATCCTCATTTAAGTTAGATGCTTTTACAGTAACATGAATGTTTTCACTGTCATCAAGGGTGAATTTAGCAATGAAATACTTGATTACTGAAAATGGACAAGTCTGATAACAGATACTGCAGCGTAAACATCTATCCTTGTTTCTGACAATAGTATTGTTTTCTTCATCAAAAGAGATGCATTTTGTCGGACAATCCGGAATACATAATTGACATTTTTCACATCTGTCTTTATCCCAGTCTATTACTCTAATTTTAAGCCTGTTTACAGCATTTGTAATGATTTCCCTTGCGATTTCATCATCTGGAATTATTTTCAATGCATCATCCCAAATTTCAGAAAGTGGCACATCATATTGTAAAAGTCCATCTTTATCTAAAGCCCTTAAGTCTTCTTCCTGATTATTAATAAATTCTTCAAGGTGATTTACGCATAAAAGTATTAAATCTTTTTGATCCTGTAAGTTTTCAACAAATACTCCTTTCATTGCGCCATTAACAGGGCAAATTTCTACACAGTCCCCACAAGAAATACAGTTAAGTTGGTCTACGACAATCTTACCGTCAACCTCGCTAATTGCATCAACAGGACATTGTTTCAAACATTTTTTACATTTGAGGCATAAATAATCATCAACAATGTATTGTCTTTTTGAAGGGATAATATTGAATTCTGGCAAAATTAAATGATTTAAACCGCATTCTAAAGTCTTTGGATCAGTCGGACAAACTTCTGCACAAAAACCACAACGAATACAAGCCCCAGGAGTAATTACAGGATATGTTAAACCTTCTCCGGTTTCATCATCTCTTTCCCTAATAATCTTTATCGCATTCGGTGAAGGGCATGAAACTGTACATGCGCCACAACCTATACAATATTCCTTGTTGACTTTTGGAAAATCTCTGAATCTTTCAGGCTTTTCAACTATTTCAGGATTAGTTTTTGCATCTGCAAATGCATCAGCCCATGCTTTTCTTGCAAAATCAAAAATATACCACATTAAAGATGACATCTATTTCACCTCAAAAAAATCTTTAATTGTGGTTTTTCCATGCTCATTGGTAATGGCCACCCTTTCAGCACATGCAACACAAGGATCGCATGAAGCATAGGTGGAAACTGCATCCGCAACAGTTGGAACATCACGAATCATATATTTTGCACAGGAATCCATATTTGAGATACTTGGGGTCCTAATGGAAATATTTTTGATTAAAGTACCATTAGTTTCAATCATATATGTTACTTCACCACGAGGAGCCTCATTTTTACGCATTGCATAACCTGATTTCAAATCAACAGGAGTACGAACTTCACCATCAGGTATATTTTCAATAGCTTGTCTAATTAAACTAATAGATTCTGGAATCTCATCAAATCTAGTTAATGTTCTTGCGTAATTGTCTCCTTCTTTTCTTCTAATTACCTTAAAGTCAAAATAATCATCATATGTGTAATGACCTACCCTATAATCTTCCTTAACATTTGAAGCCCTTCCGATTGGACCTACCGCACGGCCTTTAATAGCTTCTTTCTTAGTCATTACCCCAATTCCTTTGCATCTTAGTGCCAAAGCCGGACCTTCTGCAAATAATGCTCGAGTTGTTTCGAACTCATCTTCGATTTTTTTGATGTTTTCAAGAATAGGTTCAAAATGGCGTTCATCAGCATCCATTCTAACACCACCAACAACATTCCAACCCATATTAACCCTATTTCCTGTTAATAACTCAATTGCATCCATTGCATATTCTCTTAACTCCAAAACACGCATGAATAATGTTTCATGATCCATTGATTTGAAAAATGTAGAGTTTGCAAGCAAATGACTCTGGATTCTATCCAATTCATTTGTGATGACTCTTAAAAATTGAGCTCTAGGCGGAACATCTACTTCAGAAATTTTCTCAATAGTTTCTGCGAATGTTTGTGTGTGTTCATATGAACAGATACCGCATACACGTTCTGAAAGATAAATTCCTTTCTGCCAAGTTTGACCTTCAATAATCTTTTCAATACCTCTGTGAACATAACCAAATTCAATTTCAGCCTTAACAACCCTTTCTCCTTCAGTTTGGAGTTTAAGTCTTACAGGTTCCTTTAAAGCTGGATGAATCGGACCAATAGGCACTATCATTTCTGTTCCCTCCCACGATCAGCAATAGCTTGTGGACCAACAGCAATAATTGCTTCCAGAATTTCACTAGGCCTAGGCGGACATCCCGGAATTGATGCTGCAACTGGAATGAAATTAGATGCAGGCGCATGTACATGACCCCCCTCTTGGTTAAATACATCACCAGACACAGGACAATTTCCCACAGCTACGGCTATTTTTGGTTCAGGAGCTTTATCATAAATTCTTTTTAAATTATCGACCCATTGTTCAGTGACTGCACCAGTCAACAATAGGACATCAGCTTCACGAGGATTATTGTGAACATAAATACCATATTGCTCTAAATCATATCTTGGAGATAACAGTGCAACACATTCAACATCGCAACCATTACATCCACCACAATTTACGATGCAGACATGAATTGAGCTTTTTCTCACAACATCCTTAATAGCGTCTAACATTGTACTCCCTCTTTAATTTAATAATTCTAATAAACATTAATACTCAGCTTCTTTTTTTAACAATTCAAAGAGTTCTAATTGACCCTCTTTAAGTGCCTCCTCATAAGATTTGCCATTTTTAATCTCTTTTACCAATTTCATTTTAAGATTTCTTCCATCTTCCCTAGATATTACTTCCAAAGTATCAATAAACCAACATAACCTTAAATCTGAATTCAATTTTTGATATAAACAAATATCTTGCGCGGAATCATGAGTTCCATGCAATGCTTCAAGAGTGCCTAAATCAAATAAACTAAAGAATAAATCTTCCAATTCATCAACAGTACAATCAAAATCCTTGGAAAGTGGAACTATAATATCTCTCTGCCAAGCATAGCTTTTAATTATTCTTTTTTGCATTACTCTTAATTTAGTATCATCATCCATTCCAATCACATCATACTGCCAATTTCATTAATAAATATAAACCTATTGCAATAATTAAACCTACAGCGGTCTCTTTTCTACCGTAACCTGGCCTTTCCCCCATTACAAATCCTCCTAGGAGAAAACCAATTGCTGTTAAAATAACATTGCCTGAACAAAATGCCAAACACCATCCGAATATCGCAGCAACAGCCATAGGCATATTAAATTCAGGATTGGCAACAAAGGGTTCACCATGCTGTTTATAGCTGTAAAGTAAACCTAAAATGGAACCAACAGCAAATGCAAGTATATAAATCATATAATCTAACATAATATCTCCTACATCGGTTTATAAAGCAATATAAATGAACAAATTATTGCTATAAAGGTTATAATAAAACATACTTTCTCCATGCTTTCGATTTTATGTGAAAAGTTGCCTTTAGCACGTAAAACGAAAAATGCTAAAATAACACCAATAACCACTATTGGCGCAAGAACAATTGAGTGAAATATTGTTGCTAATAATCCAACAATTATTACTCCAACAGCAACTAATGAAGTTAAATAGACAATTACATCTTCGCTGTTCATGCTACCACTCCTGTAAATATCATTAATAGGGTTCCAAAGAAGCAGATTGCTCCAATGGTAATTTGAGTCATGACTGAATGATTTGGACTTAAAAGTGGAGTTGTCGCATTAATAAATCCAGTGATGAATGTAATCACAATCATTCCAATTAGATATCCGACTGCATTTAATGGACCGAAGAATATTGTTAAGAACACCCAAAGCAAAACATACCATGCAATAGCTTCGGAAAATAACATGAACCCTCTTAAAACTCCAAAGTGTTCAGTTTCGAATCCTGAAATTAAAACTTTATCCTTTGTTATTGCAAATGGGGAGTATGGAGATTTTGTAATAATCAACATGAAGAACATTAAAGCTGCAAGTGGAATTGAATATACTAAAGGACCATGAACTGATTGGTAAGCAATGATTTCTCCAATATTCATTGTTCCTGTAATCAAATAGACAAGCACGATAGCTGCAAATAAAGGAAGTTCAGTTGCCGCTGAAAGTACTGCCCTTACACAACTTAATTTTCCATAAGGAGAACCTGAACTTGATCCCGCATTATGCTCAACAATCTTGTAGACTGCATAAACACCGAATAATATTAATAAAGAATCATGAGCAACAGGACCTGCAATTACACCAACAATCCAAATCAAAGCCAATATAAACACAATACCTATATAAAATACCTTTGATACGGTATTTGGAATTGCAGTTTCTTTAAAGAAGAACTTTAATGAATGAATTAACTGTTGAACAATAGGTGGCCCAGGACGTTTTTGAACACGTGCCATAATTTTCCTATGCAGTCCTAAAAGCAAGCTTCCTGCTAAAAATGCAATAATAACTTGAATTAAAATTTCTGCCATCAAATTCATAATACCACTCTAATACCCAGTAAATGGTTCTTTCACCCTTTCTTCTGCATCTTCAGGTTTTGGTTTGGCCATTGTCAATAAACCTAAAGATAAAATCCATAATGGAATACCAAATATAGCTACTGCATAAACAATCCATGCTTCAAAGTTTATTACTAAGCAAGCAAGAATAGCTATTGTTGATATTGCAAACAATACAATACATAGACTTTTTTGATTTACCATACTACCACTTACCACAATACCAATAACATAATTTCAACAGCCCTTACAATAATAAACAAGGAACTTAAGTGAATAATAACAATGAATGGAGATCCTGCGGTCCTAAACATCTCTGCCTTACTTGCAAAGAATGGCGCTACCCCACTTTCACCTAAAATACCAAGTAACATCAATGCTGCACCAAACACCACCATCGGATTTGCAGGCATTTGAGACAATACTGCAAGTGATAAAGTACCTGTTGATGCAAGAATAATAGCTGCTCCACCAAATAACGGCAGACTGCACATCATGGCAATCAAACCATAATTAAATGCAGAATTTAACACACTAGTTTGTTTAACGGCTGATACAATACCGATATTTAATATACCTACCAAAGCCATGAATAATGTAAAGTTAAATAAATCTCCGGTAATCATTGCTCCAGCAGATGCAATACCACAAAGAACAGATAAAAATCTTCTTTGTTTAAATTCTTTCGGACCTACTTTTACTTCAGTATTATTTAAATAATGCATAGTAGCCTCTATTTGAGTTTCAGGTTTACTTAATGCAATCAATGCTGTAAAACCAAGTAAAACTGCGAAAAGGAACAAGTTGAAAGGTGTGAGGTATAATACTATATCACCAAGCGGAATTGTTCCAAGTAAATTTCCTCCAAGTGTAACAAAATCCATTTTCTCACCTACTCCTTATCAATGTCCTCTCTCATAAGCAGTCCAATCAGTCCTACTTTTGAAGCTACTTTAAGTAATAATCCACATGCTGCCAAGAATAGACTTAATAACCAGTATTGAGGAGTTACAAAGAATAATAAGAAACCGATTATCCATAAACACCATGCAATTCCAGAAACACCAGCAATACCATCCAACATAAGTACTGGAAGTCCTCTCGCCTTTTTAGACAATGCATATAAAACGATTCCCCCACCAGCTACTGCCCCACCAGTAAAACCAGTTAAGAAAATTCCATAACCAATCAATAACAATGCAATAAAGTTAGGAGCCGTATTTAAAATCTCCATGTTTAATGCAAACGGTTGTGGGAATAATGATGCTGAAGGAGATAGATTCCTTCTTGGGTTATTCTCAATTATACGCATTTCTCTTGTAATCAAAATTTCAGAAATTGCCAAAGTTTCAGCAAGTTCAACTACTAAACCCGGCAAGATCAAAGCTTCTGCAAGGTCAGTTCCAACAGCAGAAACCACAATAATCATAGCAAGACCAACCAAGTCAGTCAATATAAGTATGTGAAGCTCTTCTCTTTTAAGTGCGATTGCCATGGTTCCAATAAAACCAACAATCAATCCTGCATAAATCGCTGGCAGATACATACTTAAAAATGCATTAGGAACAAAAGCGGGTGCAAATACCATCAATTATCCCTCCTTAACTGTTTTGATCTAGCTTTTACGTCATTTGCCTTTACTTCATTAGCTACTTTTGTGGAGTCGGAAATAGCTTTTTCAACATCATGCTTGATTTCGTTTTTATCGTTTTTTCTGTTCATTGTATAATTGACAGATAACCATGAAGCAATAATAAATGACATCATTAAGATTGAAGATTCAAGTATTGTATCAAAACCTCTTGTATAATACAATATTTCATCTATAAGTCCACCAGGAGATGAATAGATTGATGTACCAAAGTACGGGGATATTGAAGATACCCATTGTGCCAATGGTGACATATACCCTGTAATCATACCTAAATTGGCTTCATTTTCAGGATATTGGGAATTAATCTCGCCTGGCTCTTTTAAAACTTCACCACCCCTATCATAAGGAGCAATAGCTAAACCATCATCGATTTGCTCTTGAGGAGCAGGTCTTACATATAATTGATCTGGATTTAAAGCCATAGGGACAATGAGACCAATAATTAAAATGATTCCTAAACTGAATGCAAAAAGACGAGGAATATTTTTAGGTTCTGCCAGTTTATTCCATAAAACTCCTATTCTCATACGTCAGCCCCCATTTCTTCTAAACGAATAATAGCTCTAAATAAAATTAAAGTAATAATAACTGTTGTTGCAAGTAATGTTAATAATGCTAGAACATGATTGTAACATA
>JAEIGA010013502.1_pt1 | contig 12431 bp, 11 predicted proteins | sample 9270691 | NCBI WGS metagenome assembly JAEIGA01 (sample SAMN17057246, study PRJNA624740) | gut metagenome | biome: biome; isolation source: fecal sample | host: Bos grunniens | place: China: Xizang | collected 2019
AAGCGGTCTGCCGTTCAAACGAACAGCAGACCGTTATTTATTTGAGATTTATATACTGCGCCGTGATGACAAGCATTATGATAATTGCAATTATCATAGGAGGGTTGATGATATACGCCTTCCACATCTGTGCTTTGCGGAGCGCAACAAAGCGGACAGGCTTTTTCTTTGATCTGAGTGTAATCACAAACGCAACGGAGCAGGCTATCGATATAACATAAAGCACACCCGTTATCATATAATAAGCAGTGTTCAGATTTTTCGGATCGGCAATATCCTCAACGAGGAATTCGGTAACCACCGAATAAAGATTGTTGATAAAGTGGATGGCTACGCCCGTCCAGATGCTGCCCGTCACGCAAACAGCATATCCGAGAGCAAAACCTGCGATAAACGCAAACGGAGCCTGGATAAGATTGCCGTGAAGGATAGCGAAAACGAACGACGAGGCGATTATCGCAAACTTATCGCCGTATCTGCGCAAAGGCTGCATAACCGCTCCCCTGATTGCGAATTCTTCAGTCAGCGCAGGCACAACGGAAATTGCAATTGCGTAAATTATTCTTGAAAAGACATTGGTTGGCGTGCTGAATTCGGGAGCGGAAAGCTCAACGCCGACAGAATCAACCGCATTGACAAAAACGCTTGTCACATAATTACCTGCAAGGCAGACAAAAACACCGAAACCGATTGCTGTAACCGTAAACGGAATATCCTTCGGCTTATCAAAAGCAAAAACGTGGGTGCCGAATCTTTTCTTTGCCGCCCTGCCCGAAAGAGCAAACGGGAATATCATGCTTAAAACAGAAATAATAATATTGGCGGCGCTCTGAAAAAGCGGAACTCCAAAATACAGGCCATAAAGCGTCGGAACGAAAACCAAAAAGATTGACACAAGGTTCTGTATCAGCACGTAACCGAGTATACTCCCCGCCGCCCAAATACCGAGCGAGCGGATGTCTTTTTTTTCGCCGTAAGCTTGCCAACGTATTTCATCGCCCAAATTGTACGGATAATTGCCCAAAACAACACCCCTATGCATTTTCTACAAATATTATTATTGATTATACTGCATTTTTCTATGCCACACAAGGTAAAAATAATGAATTAAATGTAAAAAATTTATTGTAATAAATTAAATTCTGTTGTAAAATTAATAATATATATTTTTTAACAGATAAAAAATCAATCTGATTAAAATAAATTCAGACCCCAAACGGAGGATTTTATGGCAAATAACAAAATGACAAAAAAACAGCTTGAGGACCTTATCTCCTCAAAGCTTTCCCATCTTTTCGGTGTTACCCCCGAGGACGCTACCGACGACCAGTTTTACAGAGTCCTTTCAACCATCGCAAGGGATAAGGTGAGGGAATCACGCAGAGCCTTTGATGCCGTTTCAAAAGAAAACGGCCAGAAAAAGGTTTATTACCTGTGCATGGAATTCCTTATGGGCAGAACGCTCAAGAACACTCTTTACAATCTCAATATGACCGAAACTGCAAGAGCCGCCCTCAAAAAGTTCGGCGTTAAACTCGATAAGCTTTATGACTGCGAGCCCGATGCAGGTCTCGGCAACGGCGGTCTGGGCAGACTCGCCGCCTGCTACCTTGATGCGCTCGCAAACCAGGGCTACAAAGGCATGGGCTATTCCATTCTTTATGAATACGGAATCTTCAAACAGAAAATTATCGACGGATGGCAGACTGAAATGCCCGATTTCTGGCTCCCCGGCGGCGAAGTATGGCTTGTTCCCAGAGAAGATAAAACCGTTGAGGTTAAATTTGAAGGTACAGTCAACGACAGCTGGGAGGGTGCATACCACCACGTTGAGCTCACGAACTGCAAAACAGTCAAGGCTGTCCCCTACGATATGATGGTCGCAGGCAAGGACGGCAAGAGCGCCGCAGTGCTCCGTCTCTGGTCCGCAAAGGTTGACGGCATCAATATGGCAATGTTCAACCAGGGCGACTATATGAAAGCTATGGAAGAAAAGGCTATGGCAGAGGTTATCAGCAAGGTGCTTTACCCCTCCGATAACCACCAGGAAGGCAAGAGCCTGCGCCTTCGCCAGCAGTATTTCCTTGTTTCCGCTTCAATCCAGGATATCGTTGCAAGGCACCTGACCGAATTCGGTTCGCTCGAAAACTTTGCAGAAATGAATGCTATCCATATCAACGATACTCACCCCACAATGGCTATCCCCGAGCTTATGAGAATTATGCTTGACGAATGCGGCTATGGCTGGGATGATGCTTTTGCAATCGTCGAAAAGGTATGCGCATACACTAACCACACCGTTATGGCGGAAGCTCTCGAATGCTGGAGCGAAGACCTCTTCAGCCGCCTGCTTCCCAGAATTTATCAGATTGTCAAGGAAATTGACAACCGTTTCAGAAGCAAAATCTGGGAAACAACTCACGATGCAGGCAGGGTTGAAAGAATGGCCGTTATCTCAAACGGCGCTATCAGAATGGCTAACCTCTGCGTTGCTGTGTGTCACAAGGTCAACGGCGTTTCCGCTCTCCACAGCCAGATTCTCAAAGACAGCGTTTTCAATGACTTCTATACTCTTGAACCCGAAAAGTTCACAAACGTTACCAACGGCATCGCTCACCGCCGCTGGCTCTGCCAGGCAAACCCCGGCCTCACCTCATTCCTGACCGAGCTTATCGGCGACGGCTTTGTTTATGAGGGCAGCGAGCTTCTTAAGCTCCGTGACTACGCAAACGACGCCCAGGTTCTCGCAAAGCTCCGCGAAATCAAGACGGCAAACAAAAAGAATTTTGCAGCCCTTGTCAAGAGCAAGACAGGCGTTTCGCTCGACCCCTCATCAATATTCGACGTTCAGGTCAAGAGACTCCACGAGTATAAGAGACAGCACCTCAACGCGCTCAATATTCTTGCGAAATATCTTGAAATCAAAGCAAATCCCAACGGTAACTACACGCCGCACACATACATCTTCGGCGCAAAGGCTGCTTCGGGTTACTATATGGCAAAGAAAATTATCGAATTCATCTGTGCCCTTGCAAACCTTGTCAACAACGACCCCGATACAAAAGACCTCCTCAAGGTTGTGTATATGGAAGATTATAACGTCACAATGGCAGAAGCTCTTATGCCCGCAGCCGATATCAGCGAACAGATTTCGCTCGCAGGCACCGAAGCCAGCGGCACAGGCAACATGAAGCTCATGATGAACGGCGCAGTTACAATCGGCACAATGGACGGCGCAAACGTTGAAATTCACGAAGCCGTGGGCGATGATAACATCCTCATCTTCGGCATGAGAACAAACGAAGTCAATGAGCTCAAAAAAGCAGGCTATAACCCTATGAATTACTATACCAACAACGCCGGAATCAATTCAGCCGTTAACTTCATCAACAGAGGCATCGGCGGCAAGTTCTTCCCTGAAATCAGCTCAACTTATATCAACCATGACCCCTATATGGTCCTCGCAGACTTCTCTGATTACAGAAGAGTGCAGAAGCTTGCCGAAGAAATCTGGCAGGATACCGCTCGTTGGGACACAATGTCGCTCATGAACATTTCGGGTGCTGGCAGATTTGCAGCTGACAGAGCAATTAACGAATACGCCGAAAACATCTGGGGCGTCAAGAAGATTGAACTCAGATAAGATGAATGACAAAGATTTTATGCTGCTTGCACTTGAGCAGGCAAAGCTCGCCGCAGAAGAACTTGAAGTCCCCGTCGGCGCAGTCATAGTCAGAAACGGTGAAGTAGTTTCTGTCGGCAGAAACCGCCGTGAAATGGGCAAAAATGCCCTCGCTCACGCAGAAATCGAAGCAATCGACCTTGCCTGCAAAAAGCTTGGCGGCTGGCGGCTCTGGGAATGCGAAATGTATGTCACCCTTGAGCCCTGCCCCATGTGCACGGGCGCAATCATCAATTCGCGCATACGCCGCCTGGTTTACGGCGCAAGCGATTACAAGGCAGGCTCGTGCGGCTCGGTAATCAACCTTTTTGAATTGCCGTATAATCACAAGCCCGAAGTTATCAGCGGCTTTATGGCTGACGAATGCTCGGCAATGCTCAGCGAATTCTTCGCAGACCTCAGAAGAAGGAAGAGCGAAAAATAATCCTTTCAAAACAGGATGAATGATATGAACACTATTCTTTTTGCACTGGAAATAATCGGTACGATTACCTTTGCGGTTTCCGGAGTAATCACAGCTTTCGCAAAAAAGCTTGATATTCTCGGTGCAATCGTCCTTGGCACCGCAACTGCAGTCGGCGGCGGTATTCTCAGGGATATTACTCTGGGTTATCTCCCGCCTTCAGCATTCCGCAACCCCGTTTACGCCATCACGGCGATTATAACGTCGGTTATAATTTTTGTTCTGGCTTATTTCCTGGGCGATAACATAAAATCGCATTTCGGCCTGTATTCCCAGATTATCAACATATTCGATTCCATCGGCCTTGCCGTTTTCACGGTTGCAGGCGTCAACAGTGCGTTTGAGCACGGCTTTGGCGGCAACGCATTCCTCACAATTTTTGTTGCGTTCCTGACAGGCGTCGGCGGCGGTGCGCTGCGCGACATAATGGCAGGCAAAGTGCCGAAAATCCTCAGAAAAAGAATATACGCCCTCGCCGTCATTATCGGAGCGGCAATATATTACACCCTGATTAACTTCAACCTCTGCCCCGATATCCCCGCAGTAATAATCGGCGCAGGCAGCGTGCTGATAATCAGAATCCTGGCAACGATATTCCATTGGAATCTGCCGAGAATCAAAAACCTGAGCGATCTTGAGAAATAACAAAATCGGGTGCATCAGCTGCACCCGATTATTATTTTCATTATTATTAAATCCAGCGCCGCCAATGCAGCGCACTTCCAAAGTTCTATATTTCTGATTTGCAAAATTGATTTCCCTTTCGCTTGAGTTTTATTAACATAAAATTAACACAATATATAGTCTTTTTTGCGAATTTTGTCACAATTAACAAAAAATTTTTCCGCATTATCATTAAAAGTTGTTGACAAAATGCAAAATTTATCTTATTATTATTTTTAAGAGGATAATGAGGGGTCAGATAATGGCTTTAAATTCCAAAAAAAATCTCACCGAAGAAGAGCTTGCGATCCTTGCCGCAAACGGCGATGACGAAAGCATGGCGTTGCTTATCGCCGCCGTTACTCCGATTGCAAAAGCAAAAGCGTCGCAGTACGCAGGTCCCAGGATTTCTGATGAAGATCTTTCCCAGGAAGGTATGCTTGGCTTTCTTGATGCCGTGCGTACTTTCAGTCCGCAAAAAGGGGTCCCCTTCAAAGCCTATGCGGTAACCTGCATCAACAACAGAATCATTTCCGCTTTCCGTGTTCACAACAATAAAAACAACATCGCACTTTCAAACGCAGTTTCTATTGAAGAAGGTGGATATGAGCCTACAACCGTTTTCGGCGACCCTGCCGCCATTGTCAGCGGAATGCTCGATTCGGAACATATTTATTCCATCATCGAAACCGAACTTTCTGACCTTGAAAAACAGGTTATCAGGATGCATATGAACGGTGATTCCTATTCCGTAATTGCGCAGGCAATCGGCAAGAGCGAAAAATCCGTCGACAATGCAATCCAGCGAATCCGCAAAAAGATTCGTTCAAAACTTAAATAAACTCTGCGGAGTTTATCATATGCCCAAAGTAGCTTAAATACGAAGAGCGTTGTTTATTCAAAGATGGCGGTGCGATTCCGCCCAGGGGCGAAAAATATCTATTTCAAGCGAGGTTAACAATCATGTACGAAGACAAGACTCTCATCTGCAAGGAATGCGGAAACGAATTCACCTTCACAGCCGGTGAACAGGAATTCTACGCTGAAAAAGGTTTCGTAAACGAACCCCAGCGTTGCAAGACCTGCCGTGACGCACGTAAGAACGCAACACGCGGTGAACGTGAGTGGTTTGAAGCAACATGTGATTCCTGCGGTGGAGTTGCAAAAGTTCCCTTCAAGCCCCGTGAAGACAGACCTGTTTACTGCAGCGAATGCTTTGCAAAGAAGCAGGAAGAAGCATAAGCCATTAATTTTTAATAATATTTATGCTGAAAGAGCCTCCCTTATACGTAAGGGAGGCTTTGTTTTTGCAACAAAAAAGCTGCAGATTTATCTGCAGCTTTTAAAGTTTATTCAGTATATTCCGTTTCTTCTTCGGTCTCTTCAGGTCGGGTAGGTATAAAGTTAAATGGGTCGGGAATCGTCACTTCGAAGCCTAAACCAAGTTCGCTCGGCAAAGTCGGGCTTTCCCATTCAAAGCCGTCCAGACCCAGGTTGTAGCTCGAATCTTCGGTTGTTTCTTCCTCTTCTGCCTCTTCATAAACAAGACTGCCCTTTGCCAGTGCAGCGGCGGAAATATGGTTGTATTCATCAATTTCAATATTGCTCTGGCCGTAAAGCTTCATTTGCAGCGACTGCGCTTCTCGGATATAGTCAACAATCCAGACGAAGAGCTTGCCTGTATAGGTCTGGAAGTAATCAACACCCGTCCTGTTATCTTCTCCCGGTGCAGCATCGCCCACAAGTTCAAAATTGAGCCAGCCTTCGCTTATCGCCTTTGTACCGAGCGACACAATTTCATTGTTTGTGAAATTGGTCGAAACATAGGGCAGGAAACGGTCAATAGCCTCGTTAAGGTCAGCAATCGATGCATTCTTACCGGTTTCAATCAAAGCTGTTATAAGGCGTCTCTGGCGCTCTGTTCGTGCAACCTCGCTGTCAAGATAACGGATTCTTGCGAATACAAGAGCGTGCTCGCCGTCAAGCAAAACGTTTTCTCCGCTTTCAAAGCCTTTCATTTTGGTTGTGCGGTTCATGTAGTTTGCTTCTTCCTGCGTAACTTCAACCCTTACGCCGCCAAGCGCATTGACCGCCTCAATAAATGAAGCGTAGTTTATAGAAACGTAGTTGTCAATTTCAATCTTATAGTTATCAGAAAGAACTTCCATCAGTTTTTCGGGACCGCCCCAGGCATATGAATGGTTGGTTTTATCGTAACGGTCCTGCCCGTTGATGTTGATATAGGTATAAGAATCCCTGAGAAATGAGGTGAGAGTGATTTTTTTTGTTTTAAGGTTAACCGATACAAGCATCGAGGAGTCGGAGCGGTGCGAACCGTCCTCATCATCTTCGCCGATAAGCAAAACGTTGATTACGTTTTTGCTGTGGAGCTTATCGCCGCCGTTGGTGGCCCAGCTTTTAACAAGCTCTTTGATTGAATCCGCACTTTCAATGTCATTGATAGTGCCGTAATGCAAATCTTCCTCTTCATAAGAGAATACTGCATCGGGGTCACCGCTGTAGCCGCCATGGTTAAGCTTCTGGAGTTTGTTCCTGAAGAATACGGTTGCGATGCCCGCAAACGCAAGCACCACACAAAGCAAAACCGTAAGCAGAATCAAAATTATACTTTTGGAGCTTTTATTCATTTTTGACCTTTTCTTTGCCAAGAAATCACCTGAATTAAAATCGATTTAAATTAACTTGGATATTATAACACTATAATACAAATTTATTGTTCTTATTCTGAATTATTGTTCAACAGTTTTATACGGTTTAAGATAGTTTGCGCTTACCCAGCCCGCATATTCATTATAAGTCACATTTGCCCATCCGTCTGCACACTGCAAAACAGTAACGGTTGCGCCGTTAGGGATTTCGGCAAGCACAACGCTGCCTGCTCCCACTTTGTCACGCAAATTGAGAGTCGGGTCAGACGAAATGCTGACTGTATAAATCCCAGGCTCAACTGAAGGCTTTGACTCAGCCGACTCAGGTCTTGCATGCCTGTAAACTCCACCTGCTTCAAGTTCAACGCCGTATGCTTCAAACATTTCGCTGACTGTTACAAGTTTATACCCCTGCTCAATGAGTTTAGGCACCAGCGCCTTTGTGAGGTCAACGGTGAAATTGTAAATATCGTGCATAAGTATTATGTCGCCTGCCTGAACATCGTTGAGCACGTCACTGACAATTTCATCAATTTTAGCTTGTCGTTGCTCAGCTGTCCTTGACTTGTTAGAAGCATCCTTATTGCGCCAGTCTTCTGTATCGATAGTCCACTGAATAAGCGGCATACCAACCTTATCTTCAACGCCTTTATAGTTTCCGCCGGGAGCTCTGAGAAGGACAGGAACAACATCCGCATATTCATTGACTGCATCATTGGCCGCCTTTATCTGCTGTGCTCTTTCAGAATCGGTTACTTTCATAAGATTTTTATGCTCATAGGTATGGTTGGCAATCTCGCAGCCATAATCAACCGCCTGCTTGAGCACAGCGGAAGTTCCATCATTGAGACGGTTTCCGACGATGAAGAACGTTGCGGAAGAATCGTTTTCCTTCAGAACTTCAAGAATCTGTGAAGTTGTTTTTGTATACGGACCGTCATCATAGGTCAATGCAATCAGCTTTTCATCAGAAGAATATTTCGGTGGATTTTCAGCAACAGTCAGCGTTTCCTCCTGCGCTGAATCGGTATCGCCCGGCAAATCGCCTTCTGCAAACGACGTTGGCAGTGAGCTGTCATCACTGTTCACTGTCTCCTTTCCGTTTTGTGCACCGCCCGAACATGCTGCCAAAGCAAAAGCAAAGCACAGAATCAGCGAAACGATAGAAATAAAGTTTTTTTGTTTTTTCATCATCTTTCTCCTTTTTATTCCCCTAAGGTGAATGGAATAATCCGAACCGTGATTTTCACGGGATGATTTCCGTTCACCCATCGTTAAAATACTCGCAAATCCGCCAAGGATTTGCTGCGTTTTGTGCCTTGGTTGACCAAAAATCCTCTCCGTGAAAATTCTTCGACCTGAAAGCGAAGGATTTTCAGATGATTTTTGGTTGTTGAGGTTGCAGGAAGGCTGACGCCTTTCAAAGCCGAAACGCCGAAAAGCACTGAAAAGACTCGTTTTCAGGCAGGTTAGGATTATTTCATTCACCTTTTCTACCTTTTTATTATACCGCTATTAAATATCCTCATATTTCTAATTTCGCATTATCGGGTATATTTACAAAAAATTATTATTTTCTTTTGTTTTCGGCATTTTTCCCTCTTTTATGCACAGAATAAAAACAAAAAGCGGAGTATCCGAAGATACTCCGCTAAGCTATTCAATTAAATTCTTGCGCTAATTTAATTTAGTAAGCTTCAATTATGCTCTTTTCTTTGTGCAAACAAATGCAGCAGCAGCAGCAACGGAAACAGCTGCGAAAGCAGCGATACCAGCTACTGAAGAACCAGTGTCAGGAGCAGTTTCTGCTTCTGTGGGATCTTCGCAAATGTCACCAGCATAGAGATTCTTGATCTTTTCCTTAAGAGCAGTGAGGAGATCGCTGTCACCAAGGATGCCTTCAAGGTCTGCTACAAGGCCCTTAACTTCTGCTTCGGAGAGAGCAGCAATGCCGTTCTGAAGGAGGTCGATGAGCTTTGTGATGATGGATTCGACGTCGTTCCACTGGCCGTTTTCGCTTTCAAGGATAGCGATGATAGCATCGATGATGTCCTTGAGAGTGAGGTTGATGTAGTCGTTGTCTTCTTCACATGCGTTAACATGTTCGTTGTAAAGAGCTTCGTCAACAAGAGCTACGCCACAGTAGGGGCAAGTCTTAGCGGGCTTCTTTGAGCAAGCAGCTTCGTGAGCAGCAACAGCTTCTTCTGTATCGAATGTTGTGCCGCAGTAACCGCAAACGAGGTTTTCCTTAACTGCTTCGTTGATTTCGAAATCGTTGATTGTGATATCAGCGTCTGAACCTGATTCAACGATAACTTCGTCAGCGAATGCCATAGCTGACATTGAGAAAGCCATTACGAGTGTGAGTACAATTGCAAGTGCTTTTTTCATTTTGAACCATTCCTTTCAATTTATAGATTGCAAGAGCAACAATTGTTAATTTATATTAACATATGCGGAATATAATGTCAACCTTTTTTCTTATAAAAAATGATAAATACAGCGTATTTTTTTGTTATAAGTTAACAAATGCATATGCCAATCGTCTTGTTTTGGGTTAGTTAGCGCCTTCGTAACCGACAAAGCAGTCGTGTTCAACAGTTGACCAGAGAACCCATACGTCTGCGCCGCTCTGGTAGTAAGAGTCGTCAACAAGTGAGGTTGAAGCAGCCGAGCGAACGAATCCGCTTTCTCTGAGACCGAGAACGAAGAGGTCTGCCATTTCCTGTGACTTGAATGTGATGCGTCCCTTAACCTTGATTTCATCTCTGGGAGCGGTGTACTTTGTAACCTGGCCCTTAACGAAGCCTGTTGCCCACCAATACTTATCATAAGGTCTTGAGAATACCTTCTTATAGTGACCGCTGTCATTTTCAGCCCAGTAGCAGTCAAGCTGCATTGCGAGCCAGTCTGACTTATCAGCGCAGTTGTAATGGTTAACGTCACCTGTTGTGCCTGTGTATTTACCCTGAGGTGCGGTGTAAACACCGATTTCAGCACCGATGAGAAGCCAGCCGTACTGACCCTTCCAGAACTGAATCATCCAGTCTTTGTTTTCGTATGAGAAACGGATACGGATCTGGTCGATAAACATAGCTGTTACGGGTGCCATCTGGTCATAAACCTCGTTATAACCTGCATTTACCTGCCAGCATTCCTTATCGTCGCAGTAGTAATAATCGCCGTCGGGATTATATCTGTAGCCGAGGAATTCTTCGTTTGTGATTGCGTCTTTAACGAGTTCGCCTGTTGTGGTTGAAGCTGTGTTGGGCTTCTGGTTGTTTGCAGCAGGCTTTGTTGCTGCGTTGTTATTGTTTGCTGCGGGCTTTGTGGGGGTGTTGCCAGCAGGCTTGGAAACCGCGTTCTGAGTTGCCTGAACAACTTCGGAAATAACTTCCGAAACGGGTTCTGTAACAACGGGAGTAACTACGGGTGAATAGGTGGGTGTTTCGATAACGGGGTCTGTCACAACCGCTGCGGTTGTTTCTTCCACATTCTTCTTGGCTTCCATGCCGTTATGAACAAGAACGCCTGCAGTTGCAGCGCAGATAACAACGATTGCTGCAAATGCAATGAGGAAGATTTTCTTTGTTGAACTGTTCATCTTGAGTACCTCCTTTTATTATCTGACATCCTGCCAGAGGAAAATTACATCTTTGCCATATCTTTTGAATGTATCCGGAACATCGGGACGGAAAGTGCCGACCGATGAAAATCCCTTGCTTGCAAGAGCGTCTGCAAATGCAGTTGCCTGAGCAACGTCCTTGAAAGTGAGTCTGCCGAGGATTCTGAGGGGACGTGTATCCTTAAGGTTTGCAAGCTGGCCGTCAACAAAGCCTGTTGCCCACCAGAAAAGGTCGTACTTTCTTGTGAACTGGGGTTTGTAGTCGCCGTTGCCTGCCTCATCCCAGTAGCAGGTCATTTCCATATAAATCCATTCGTTCTTGGGGGCGCAGTCGTAATGGTCGGGTGTGTAATACTTGCCCTTTTCTCTTGTGTAAAGGCCGATTTCGCCGCCGACGGTGCCGATTTCGCCCGAAATATACTGACCCTTCCAAAGCTGGATTCTGTACTGCTTGCCGTTATATGTGAACGGAAGCTTGCAGGTTTCGATGTGGAAGTCGATGAGGTTTGCTCCTACGTCATACATCCAGTTGTAGCCAAAGTTTGCCTGCATACAGTCGGGGTCTTTATCGTCATTAAATATGTACTGCTTTTTGCCGATAACGTCATATCCCTGATACCAGAGGTTTGTAAAGCTCATATCATCGGGGAGAGCGTCGTTTGACGAGGGCGTTGAATTGAGAACGTCGTTAACGTCGGTTTTGCCTGATTCCGTGGGGAGTTCCGTAACAGGCTGCTGTGTTGTCGCCTCTTCCGACGGAGCTTCCGTCACCTGGGAAGAAGGCTCAGTTGAAGCCTGCTCGGTGGGCAATGTTTCGGGCTGAGAGGTCGGAAGTTCTGTTTCAGGAACGGATACGTCAATACCTGTAAGGTCGGTGAAAGCTTCAGCCGTTGTTCCCACAACTTCCTCGAAAAGGGCGGTAACCGCATTGCTTGCGTTGTTGGTGGGCAGGTTGCTCTGAACTTCAAGCTTCGCCGAGCTGAAGTTGATAACAAGCAGCGCTGCAACGGCAACAAGAGCAACAGCGACTACGCTGACTGCGATAACAATTGCGTTTGAGCCTTTTTTGTTCATCGGTGATTCTCCTTTTCTTTGATTTTTGTTTATTTTCTCTTTGGTTATTTGCTGTTTGGTGGAGATGGCGGTAATCGAAACCGCGTCCGAAAAATCTCTGCAGGGACTTTCTACGAGTGTATCCCGTCTTTTAACGTTCCCTCCCGTGCACGCCGGTGGGCAGGCTTGCACGTTCAGTAGACAGATTATTCATGACGGGCTATCCGCCGTTACCCGTTCACGTTCACTGCTGATCGACGCCTCTTACCGGACCGC
>JAEIGA010013503.1_pt1 | contig 12430 bp, 9 predicted proteins | sample 9270691 | NCBI WGS metagenome assembly JAEIGA01 (sample SAMN17057246, study PRJNA624740) | gut metagenome | biome: biome; isolation source: fecal sample | host: Bos grunniens | place: China: Xizang | collected 2019
ACAACTCAAACATAGCACTCATTGCCAACGCATCACTGCACCAGCAGGATGCTGTATACGGAAATGAAGCATGGAAGAGATACACCGTCAACGAGAAAAACCTTAACGCACAACTCGTATACGAAACTCAGTTTGACGACCATCACTCGCTTTCTGCCGGACTAAGTCTTTATCATGACTACTTCAAAGAGCGTTCTCTCGCTCCGGAGGGATATCGTCTCGGCACGAAGACTGCTGGCGGAGTGAGCGAAACAACACCTGGAGCATACGTGCAGTATACATTCGACATGCACCATCGCCTGACAGCCATGGCAGGCATACGCTACGACCACAGCTCAATACACGGAAGCTTCATAACACCACGAGCACACATCAAATATCAGCCTTGGGATGTATTCGGCATACGACTGTCGGCTGGCAAGGGATTCCGTTCTGTGCATGCACTGGCAGAGAACAATAATCTGCTGGCGGCAGGACGTACACTTGTGATAGACGACTTGTCACAGGAGGAGGCATGGAACCTCGGAGCGTCTCTCGCATTTAACATTCCTATCGCTGACAAGACTCTCAAACTGAATGCCGAATACTATTATACGACATTCATAAATCAAGCTGTCATCGACTTTGACTCTGACCCAAACAAAATCATCATATCTGACCTTGACGGCGACTCATACAGCCATGTAGTGCAGGTTGACGCAACTTATCCTTTCTTCAAGGGATTTACACTCACTGCTGCATACCGCATGAATCACATTCGCTGCTCATATGGCGGAGTGATGCGCGACAAGCCGCTCACCAGTTCATACAAGGCGCTTGCTACTGCCTCATACACTACACCTGACGACAATTGGCAGTTTGATGTCACATACCAGCTGAACGGTGGCGGACGCATGCCTAATCCGGGCGAAGCAAAGATGTGGAACGAGGAATATGATGCTTTCGGACTGCTCTCGGCTCAGGCTACACGCAAGTTCAAACACTTCGAAATATACCTCGGCGGAGAGAACCTGACAGGCTGCACACAGGAGAACGCAATCATATCGGCAAATAATCCATGGTCAAAAACATTCGACCCAACTATGATATACGCTCCTGTAGACGGTGCTATGGCATACCTCGGAGTGAGAATCAAACTATAGAAAAATTAAGGATGAAAGATGAAAGTGGAAGAGTTCAGAGTTTTCCACTTTCATCTTTTCACTTTCCACTAAAAAACATCCGGTTTGTTTTGTTTGTTAAGTAAGAAACATGTAACTTTGCAAACGAAAAGCAAAACAAGAACAAAACTATGCAAGAAGTTATACACCTTATTAATGAGATGTCGCCATATCTGCTGCTCGGTTTTTTCCTGGCAGGCATAATGCACGCATTCATACCCGGACGCTACTATACCAACTATCTGGCACGCCCAACACTGCGCTCTGTAGTCAACGCCGCACTCATAGGCATCCCGCTGCCGCTATGCTCATGCGGCGTAATTCCTACAGCCATGTCGCTTCGTAAAGAAGGTGCATCAAAAGGGTCTGTAGCAGCATTCCTTATCAGCACGCCACAGACGGGTGTCGACTCTATCATCGCAACAGGCAGTCTTATGGGATGGCCATTTGCTATTATGCGTCCGCTGGCAGCTTTTATCATGGCCATTGCTGGCGGAGCGATTGTTAATGCTGCAGACAATTCTTCTGATGCGATGCACGCTTCAAGCACTGCATGCCAGCATGCTCATACACACAAGACTTTCTGGCAGAAAATGATCGAGGCCTTGCGTTATGCCTTCATTGATATGATGGAGGATATCGGCAAATGGCTCGTTGCAGGACTGATTGTTGCTGGACTGATCACAGTGTTTATTCCTGACAGCTTCTTTGTGGTGTTCCAAGGCAATACCTGGGCTTCTATGCTTCTCGTCATGTGCCTCTCCCTGCCTATGTATCTTTGCGCTACGGGTTCAATACCTATTGCCGTAGCGTTGATGATGAAAGGTCTTACTCCAGGAGCTGCGCTACTGCTGCTCATTGCCGGACCTGCATGCAATCTTGCCAGCATGCTCGTCGTGCGCAAGGTGATGGGTACACGCACACTGGTGACATACATCGGATCAATTGTAATAGGAGCCATTTTCTTCGGATGGCTGACAGACTACCTTCATTTTAACGGCATCATAAACTTCATGTCTGACCTCACATCACAGGAGACTTGCTGCGAAGAACATACATCATGGTTCTCATGGCTGTGTACTGCCGTACTATCGCTGCTGCTGATTTATGCGCTCATCCTGCCTAAACTCGGACTACGAAAGGCTGGCGCATGTCACTGTCACGACAACCATGACTGCTCATGCCACTGCCACGAGGAGAACCTCTCTTGCGGAGACAGTTCTGAGACATGCTGCTGCCACGAAACTCATGACACGGAGACATGCTCATGCCACTGCCACGAGGAGAACAATTCTTGCGGAGACAGCTCTAAGACATGCTGCTGTCACGAAACGCATGACACGATACAAATATATCATATAAAAGGTATGACTTGCAACCACTGCCGTGCCGCAGCGCAAGGCGCCATAGAACGCACCGAGGGAGTAACATCCGTCAGCATCGACCTTGCCAAGCGTGAGGCACACATCAGCGGTACTGCTACTCGTGAGGCTCTGGAAAATGCCTTAAACGATATCGGTTTTGAATTAGAAGATTAAAAATGAAATAATCTCACAAAAAAGAAGAGGTCGTGTCTGTTACTTTTGACACGACCTCTTCTTTTTTCTTTTTATTCTGTCTCGAAAGTCTGGCGGAACGTGCAGCCTTCTTTCCAGCGTGAGCATCCAAGGGCTGTTCTGCCTCTTATGACAACACCCTGTCCGCACATCGGACATGTATCGCCTTCGCGTATGAGGCTTGCTGTCGCTGAGGGAACAGAACTTTTCTTCTGTTTGGTGGCACGCGGTTTCTTTACTTCCGTTTTCGGCTTCGCTTTTCTCTTTGTTGTGGGCTTGGCCGCATCGGTTTCGCTGAGAATGCTTACACGTCTGTTAGAATTATCGTTCAGCACCTGCATAACAATGTCTGCAGCCTGCTGCTTCAATTCGGCTATAAACTGTGTGGCATCGTATCGGCGATGTTCGATATCGCGCAGTTTCTTCTCCCATATACCAGTCAGCTCGCAAGACTTCAGCAACTCCTCGCGTATGATATCAATAAGGTCGATACCAGTAGGTGTGGCTACAAGATTCTTACGCTCACGGCGTATATAGTTGCGTTTGAAAAGTGTCTCTATGATGCCGGCGCGTGATGACGGACGACCTATGCCGTTCTCCTTAAGCGCTGCTCGCAGTGTCTCGTCGTCAACAAAACGTCCTGCTGTTTCCATGGCGCGGAGGAGTGTCGCCTCGGTATATGGTTTTGGTGGCTGTGTCCATTTCTCGGAGAGCATCGGTGTGTGCGGCCCTTGTTCTCCTTTAACGAAAACAGGCAGTGCCGTTTCTCCTTTCTCATCTTTGCTCTGTCCTCTGTCCTCTTTCCCCTTTTCCTTATATACCACACGCCATCCTTCGTCAGTTATGACCTTGCCCGTAGTACGGAACATGACACGTTCTTCTTCTTCACGTCCAGCCTCAGCTGTCACTGTAGTTGTCTCAAACTTGCAGTCGTCATAGAATACGGCAATGAATGCTCGCGCAACAAGGTCGAACACATTGCGTTCGGCATCAGAGAGATGTTGCGGGGTGACGCCTGTTGGTATGATTGCGTGGTGGTCAGTAACTTTTGAAGAGTCAAACACTTTCTTGCTTTTCTTCAGTGGTTTTCCGCCAAGCGGCTTAACCAGATCTGCGTATACTGCCTGTCCAGCAAAGGTAGTTTTGAAGAGTCCGTTGAGCGTAGCGGGACACTTAGGATATATATCGTCAGAAAGGTATGTGGTGTCTACGCGAGGATAGGTCGTGATTTTCTTTTCATAAAGAGACTGAATGGTTTTCAACGTCATATCTGCCGAATAAGAAAACTTCTTATTGCATTCTACCTGCAGCGACGTCAGGTCGTATAGTTTCGGCGGAGCTTCAGTACCCTTCTTCTTTGCAACGGAAAGAATCTGCAGCGGCTCGTCCTTAATCATGTCAAGTACCCTTTGTCCCTCTTCTTCTGTTGCATATTCTATCGTTCGATATATAGGGCCTTTTGACTTTATGGTCTTCCCTTGCTCTGCTGCCTTCTGTATTTCTGCTGCTTCTTCTGCCTCAGCATCCTCATCACGGGCAATGGCTGTGAATTTTGTATCACGATAGAGCGTTGTGAGAAGCCATGACTGCCGTGGCACAAAATTTTCTATCTCGCGCTGACGATTTACAATGAGTGCGAGAGTTGGGGTTTGTACGCGTCCGACAGAGAGCACCTGACGGTTCTGTCCGTACTTGATGGTATAAAGACGTGTGGCATTCATGCCAAGCAGCCAGTCGCCTATAGCTCTTGATAGTCCGGCAAGATAGAGCGGTTCGTATTCCTTCTGGTCTTTCAGATTAGCAAATCCCTCACGAATGGAATCTTCGGTAAGCGAACTAATCCACAGACGCTTCACTGGACATGTGGCACCTGCCTTCTGCATGACCCATCGCTGAATTAGTTCGCCTTCCTGTCCGGCATCACCGCAGTTGATGATGCTGTCAGCGTTCTTCATCAGTTTTTCGACTATGGCAAACTGTTTTGTAATATGTTCTTGCTCAATGAGTTTTATCCCAAAGCGATGAGGTATCATAGGCAACGCCGAAAGCGCCCAGTGTTTCCACTGGTCGTTATAGTCGTTGGGTTCTTTCAGGGTGCATAGATGACCATAGGTCCATGTCACCTGATAACCATTACCCTCTATGTAGCCTTGCTTAGCTTGTGTTGCACCTATGACATGGGCAATATCACGCGCTACGCTCGGTTTCTCGGCAATGCATACAATCATTGGATATTTTTTTTGTTGACAAGTAAACAAGTTGACAAGTAGACGAGTAGACGAGTTAATTGTTTAGTTAACGACAACGATGACGATAACGATAAACCTTAACCATTAAACCTTAATCCCTATCGTCCTTTATACATTTCCTCATAATACTTCTCATAGTCGCCAGAAGTAATATTCTCCAGCCACTGCTCGTTGTCAAGATACCACTTGACGGTTTTCTCTATGCCCTCTTCAAACTGAAGTGACGGTTCCCATCCGAGTTCTGCCTGAAGCTTGCGGCTGTCGATAGCATAGCGTGCATCGTGTCCGAGGCGGTCTGTCACGTAGGTTATGAGGTTCATATCCTCACCTTCTTTACGTCCGAGCAGACGATCGACAGTATTAATGATAACCTTTATGATATCGATGTTCTTCCATTCGTTGAATCCGCCGATATTATAAGTCTCTGCCACTCTGCCCTGATGGAATATGATATCAATGGCACGTGCATGGTCTTCGACGTATAGCCAGTCGCGCACATTCTCACCTTTGCCGTATACTGGCAGTGGCTTACGATTGCGTATATTATTGATGAAAAGAGGAATGAGTTTCTCTGGGAACTGATATGGCCCGTAGTTATTTGAGCAGTTAGTCACTATCGTTGGCATTCCATATGTATCATGATATGCTCTGACGAAATGATCTGAACTCGCCTTTGATGCAGAGTATGGCGAGTGCGGATTATATTTCGTCGTTTCAAGGAAGAAATCTGTACCATATGCTGCATGATGCTCGGCACTTGATGCAGCTGTAGTAAACGGTGAGTCTATCCCCTCTGGATTTGTCATCTCCAATGCGCCATACACCTCATCGGTAGAAATATGATAGAAGCGTTTGCCTTCGTATTTCTCAGGCAGCGATTCCCAATACAGTTTAGCAGCCTGAAGCAGTGAGAGCGTACCCATAACGTTTGTTCGCGCGAAAGTGAACGGATCTTTGATACTGCGGTCAACATGGCTTTCTGCTGCAAGATGTATGATGCCGTCAATCTGCTCGTCCTGCATCAATTGATAGAATGCGTCGAAATCACATATATCCATCTTAACGAACTTATAGTTCGGTTTATCCTCTACATCCTTCAGATTGGCAAGATTGCCTGCGTATGTCAGTTTGTCGAGGTTGATAATACGGTATTCTGGATATTTGTTTACGAAAAGACGTACGACGTGCGAGCCAATGAAGCCCGCTCCACCTGTGATAACTATATTTTTCATCGCTATTTATTGAATTTAGTTACAATATTATATATGAGTTTACTCAGCCTGTAGTCTATACACTGGCTGTATACTATAAGCAATATGCCATAAAAAAATATTCTTCCCAATGATGTTTCAAGCACAGTAACTCCTAACACATCACACGCATAGTGCGTCAGCAGAATCATACCAGTGAAAAGGATTAAAAGTATTGTGAACTTAATAATCCAGAATATAACCTTATTCATCTATATATATTTTTTTTCAATCCGTATGCCGTCTAAAACAACTCGTCAGCAAGTGTACGTCTTTTACTCTGGCTGTCCTACACCGCATCCTGCTCTTCATCAATCATCTGCGAAGCACCAGCCTGTGGAGCCATGCCGCGAGGCGCTGCACCGCTGCGAGGCGTATAATAGCTATAGCTGCGATGGAATTCCTCATTATCTGGAGCAATTTCCTCCACCTGCATAACGTTAGTTTGCTGACTCTTGCTGATGCGGAAGCGCTTCATATATACAATCATAAACCAGGCTGCCACTACAGCTGCAATCAGGTCACTCGCTGGCAATGCAAGCCACACACCGTTTACACCAATAATATTAGAGAGCAACACGAGTAGCGGAATGAGGAAGAGCAACTGGCGCGAAAGCGAGAGGAAAATACTTATCTTAGCTTTTCCTATACTCTGGAAGAAGTTCGTTATAACCATCTGATAGCCTATAATAGGCAGCACAGCAGCGTTTATGCGCAAGCCATGTACAGCGATATCGTGCAACTCTTTATCATTGGTGAAAAGACTCACACAGAGGTCTGGCATAAACTGGCACACACCCCAGCCTATTGTCATAACAACTGTAGCTGCAACTACGGCATACTTCACTGCCTGCATCATACGGTCATAGCGCTTCGCACCGAAGTTGTAACCAGCAATAGGTTGCATACCCTGATTAATACCCATATTTATCATCACAAATATAAAGACTATACGATTGCCAATGCCATAGGCACCAACAGCAAGGTCGCCTCCATACTTCACAAGGGCATTATTTATGAATATGACGACAAGACAAGCGCAAGCATTCATTGCAAATGGCGAGATGCCTATACCTATGATTTCGCGGGCTATTTTCTTTTTTATCGCGTATATACCACGCCTAAGATGCAGCAATTCATGCTTATCTGACAGAAGCCAGAACTGCCAGCACATAGCCATGAACTGCGAGAGTATGGTTGCAATCGCAGCACCCCTGATGCCCATATCAAACGTATATATGAAAAGCGGATCAAGAATGGTATTCATCACAACCGTAAACATCGTAGCGTACATAGCATGCTTAGGCTTTGATGCTGCTCGCAATATCGCATTCATGCCGAAGTACATGTGTGTAATGACATTGCCAAGCAGGATTATCTCCATATATTCTCGAGCATACGGCAGTGTCTGCTCAGAGGCACCAAAGAAATATAATATCGGGTCGAGGAAAAGCAGACACACAGTTGCGAACAGCACACCAATTATAACATTCAGCGTCACACAGTTGCCAAGAATATTCTGTGCAGAGTCATAGCGTTTCTGTCCCAAGCGCACACTGATAAGCGTAGATGCGCCCACACCCACTGCTGCTCCAAATGCACCTGAGAGATTCATAAACGGAAAGGTTATGGCAAGTCCGGCTATAGCCATCGGACCGACACCCTGTCCGATGAATATGGAGTCAACCATATTATACAACGAACTCGCAACCATCGCAACAATCGATGGCAATGCATATTGCGTAAGCAACTTGCCCACAGGCTTTGTGCCCAGTTCCAGTGTTGTCTGTTTTTTGTCTGTCATACTTATCACGAGGAGATGTCAAGCATACAATGCCTCAAATATACTTCTTCAAAATGCAAAATTACAAAAAAATATTCAATAAATATCTTTATTTCCGTCTTTTTTGTTACTTTTGCATATTATTATGTTCAACATAGAGCATAGCAGACATTAATAGTACCACTAACATTGGACAGACTAACACTATACGAGCTTAATAGCCTCATCAAAGAAACGATAGAGCTGACCTTCACACGTCAGTTTTGGGTAGAGGCAGAGCTGGCAGACGCGAGCGAAAGGCGTGGACACCTGTACCTTGACCTGGTGCAGAAGGACGAGTATTCTGCCACACCTGTAGCACGTGCCTCTGCACGATGCTGGGCTTCGGTGTGGACTGTTGTGCGACAGAGATTCGAACGCACGACACGCCAAAGACTCACAACTGGCATGAAGCTGCTCCTACGTGTATATCCGCAGTTCCATCAGGCATACGGTTTCTCGTGGATTATAACCGATATCGACCCAACATATACGCTTGGCGATATGCAGCGGCAGCGTCAGGAAATAATTGACCAGCTGAAGCGTGACGGAATTTTCGAAATGCAAAAGGAGCTTTCGCTACCTACATTCTGTCAGCGCATAGCTGTCATATCAAGTGCGACGGCTGCGGGATTCGGTGACTTCACAAACCACTTGCAGGGAAATGAGCACGGATTTAAATTCACTACCGAACTCTTCCCTGCCATCATGCAAGGCGAACAAGTGGAGCCGAGCGTAATCAATGCGCTTAATAATATCAACGACAGGATTGACGAGTTTGACTGCGTAGTGATAATACGAGGTGGCGGAGCAACTGCTGACATGTCTGGATTTAACACTCTGGCACTTGCCGAGAATGTTGCAAACTTCCCGTTGCCAATAATTACCGGCATAGGCCACGACCGCGACGAAAGCATTATTGACATGATTTCATTCATGCAAGTAAAGACGCCTACCGCTGCAGCAGGATACCTCATAGACCATCTGCAGATTGCCGCTGACAGAATAGCTCATCTGGCTGATAGCGCAGCACGCTGCGTACAAGAAAAACTGGAGTGCGAACGCATTCATCTGACATCAATCTCAACACGCATCCCAATACTTTTCTCACTCACGAAAACACGTGAGCTGGGCATCATTGATTCACTGCAACAACGCATAATAAATGCTGTGCAACAGGACACAAAGCAACGACTATACCGAATAGAACACATAAAACAGCGACTCACACCTGCTGCGCAGAACATCATACAGCAACAGAAGCATCGTCTGCAACTGCTAACGCAGCGCACTTCTGTACTTGATCCCGCCATAATATTGCGACGTGGATTTTCAATGACACTGTGCAACGGACGTTTTATTACCGACGCATCACAGATTAACGAAGGTGACATCATAGAGACAATGGTAGCAAAGGGCACAATACGCTCTAAAGTTATTGCCTCAAAATAAGCAAAGCATGACACCTACATGGCAAACAAATAAAATGACAAAGTCGCAGGCAACAGATAACAACAATAAAACTCACAACAGATATGACACAGATTAACTACGAAGAGGCAATGGCCGAACTCGAACAGATTGTCGAACAAATGGAAGACGGAGAATTGAATCTCGACGAACTCACCACAAAACTAAAAAGAGCACAACAGCTAATAAAAACATGCAATGACCGCCTGACCAAGACTGACGCAGAAATACAGAAGATTCTACAGGCTAAGAAGTAATTTTCTTACAAATTCTTTGGTTGTATGAGGAATTTAGTGTAATTTTGCAATGTATTTTGCGATTTCACTAAACATTTGAAACAAAACCAACGATAAAACGTATTAATATGAAGGAGATAGATTGGTCAAACTTAGGCTTTGGTTATCACAAGACAAACTATAACATTCGCTGCTTCTATCGCAACGGGAAATGGGGCGAAATAGAAATTTCGTCTGACGAATATGTCAATATGCATATTGCTGCCACCTGTCTGCACTACGGACAGGAGGCATTCGAAGGACTTAAGGCATACCGCTGTCCTGACGGCAAGGTGAGAGTGTTCCGCACTGACGAGAATGCAGCCCGCCTGCAGTCTACTTGCCGTGGTATAATGATGCCAGAGGTTCCGACAGAGCTTTTCAATACAATGGTTGACAAAGCTATTATTCTCAACCAGGATTTCATCCCAACATACGAGAGCGGCGCCACACTATATGTACGTCCGCTGCTTGTTGGCATGTCTGCACAGGTTGGCGTTCATCCTGCTACAGAATATATGTTCCTCATCTTCGTAACACCTGTAGGTCCATACTTCAAAGGCGGATTCTCAACAAACCCTTACGTCATAATGCGTGACCATGACCGTGCGGCTCCGCTTGGAACCGGTATATATAAGGTGGGAGGCAACTATGCAGCATCACTGCAGGCTAACGATAAAGCTCACAAACTGGGATACGCCTGTGAATTCTACCTCGATGCAAAGGAAAAGAAATACATCGACGAGTGCGGAGCTGCAAACTTCTTCGGAATCAAAAACAACACTTACGTCACTCCGAAGTCATCATCTATTCTGCCTTCTATAACTAACAAGTCACTAATGCAGCTGGCTGAAGACCTTGGCATGACTGTCGAGCGCCGCCAGATACCAGAAGAGGAACTTGAAACATTTGAGGAGGCTGGAGCATGCGGCACTGCTGCTGTAATCTCACCAATATCATGCATTGATGATGTAGAGACTGGCAAGTCGTATGTCTTTGGGGACAAGCCGGGCCCGATAAGCGAGAAGCTTTATAACAAGCTGCGCAACATACAGTATGGTATAGAAGAAGACGTGCATGGATGGACCCGCGTGGTCATTGGATAATACACCTCAGCAACGCCAGATGCTTCGGGACGAACGATAGCAATCATGCACACACCACCTGCTGGCGGTATTAATTCAGTATGCACAGGATTAAGGGTTAATGGTTAATGGTTAAGGTTTAATGGTTATCGTTGTCGTTAACTAAACAATTAACTCGTCAACTTGTTTACTGTCAACTTGTCAACTAAGCAATTAACTCGTCTACTTGTTTACTGTCAACTCGTCAACTAAAACAGGCTTGAAGAGCCGATAACTTCTTAACGTCTTTAACTACCGAAACTTAAACACATATTATAATATAATACAGACATCATCATGGTAAGAAACGGAGAACTTAAAAACAGGGCACTGGCCGTACTTGAAGCGAAATGGATGAGTGCAGCACTGTTTACATTCGTGTTCTACATTTCCATATATGCCATTACATTCTTTGTCATCGGACTCTTCACTCCGCTTGGCGAAGATGTGGTAACATTAGTTTCGCTACTTGCCAACATAATTCTGCTACCGCTGGTCTTCGGATTTACTGTAGCATTCTACAGAATGCGCAAGGAGAATAAGTTAGAGATAAAGATGTTGTATAAGTATTATGATGAGATGCCGGTATGGACCACCATGATTCTTAAGTATCTCTACTTGATGCTGTGGGTACTACCCGGACTGATAGCTGCTGTCGCCATCATTCTGCTGATGGCATACTCCAACACAATGAGTGAAATCACCATGACATGCATCGCTATCATCGTCGTATTTCTGGCAATGATTCCGTATTATGTGAAATATTACTCATACAGCATGACGGAATATATCATGACGGACAATCCGGGAATAAAGAACAACGAGGCAATAGAGATGAGCATGAGAATGATGCAGGGAAAGAAAGAAAAACTCTTCGTGCTCGACCTCTCGTTCATCGGATGGGCAATACTGGCGGTATTCACTCTCGGTATCGGATTCTTATTCCTGATTCCATACTGGTACACCACACGTGCTGCATTCTATGAGAGCCTGAAGGCAGAACTTAGTCCTGACGCACAAGATGAGCCACAGGCTACAAACGGCAGTTCGGTCATTTATGACTTCAAAACTGAGAATACGGGCTACACAAAGCAGTAAATGGCGCATTTGCACACTGCATTCTGCAACACCATAAATTATTACTAACACATCATTACAAGTAAAATCATGAAACAGAACAGCGTATTTAGAAAAGAGGCTCTCAATGCTTTGGAAGGCAATTGGGGTACAAGCGTAATACTGACAATCGTACTTTATGTCGTATCAATGGCCATATCATGGGGCGGAACACTTATTTGCAAGCCTCTCGGACAAGCAGGCGGAATCATTGGCAACATCATTTCATTGCTACTGATACCTATGTCTTTTGCGATAATAGTGGCTTTCCTCAAGATTTACCGCAAAGAGAATGTTGGTGTTGCACATCTTTTCGCCTACTATAAGGAGGGAGGCGTATGGACTACCATGTTGCTCAAGGCCATCTATTTGATTCTGTGGACGCTCCTACTTATCATTCCTGGCATC
>JAEIGA010013504.1_pt1 | contig 12430 bp, 14 predicted proteins | sample 9270691 | NCBI WGS metagenome assembly JAEIGA01 (sample SAMN17057246, study PRJNA624740) | gut metagenome | biome: biome; isolation source: fecal sample | host: Bos grunniens | place: China: Xizang | collected 2019
ATGGAGCAGATCGAGCATGAAATGAAGGTCATTGCCGACTCCGGTATGGAGGAAATCCTGATTCTTACCGGCGAAAGCCGTGCCCAGAGCGACGTGAAATACATCGGTGAAGCCTGTAAGCTGGCAAGAAAGTATTTCCGCATGGTGGGTGTAGAAATTTACCCCGTCAACACCGATGAGTATTGCTATCTCCATGAATGTGGCGTGGACTATGTGACCGTGTTCCAGGAAACTTACGACACCGAAAAATACGAAACGCTCCATCTATTTGGACATAAGCGCGTCTGGCCTTACCGCTTTGATGCACAGGAGCGTGCACTCCGCGGCGGTATGCGCGGTGTCGCTTTCTCTGCGCTTCTTGGTCTGTCCGATTTCAGAAAGGATGCTCTGGCAAGCGCACTTCATGTGTATTATCTGCAGCGCAAATATCCCCACGCAGAAATGTCCCTTTCCTGCCCGAGACTGCGCCCCATTATCAATAACGACAAGATAAGTCCCATGGACGTTGGCGAAAAACAACTCTGTCAGGTGCTCTGCGCTTACCGCATCTTCCTGCCGTTTGTGGGGATTACAGTATCTTCACGTGAGAGCGCGGAGTTCCGCAACGGTATCGTAAAGATTGCGGCAACCAAGGTTTCCGCAGGCGTTTCCACCGGCATCGGCGATCACGAAAGCAAGTACACCGGCAAAGAATCGGATGCGGTGCAGGGCGACGAGCAGTTTGAAATCGACGATAACCGCAGTTTTGATAAGATGTACAAGGATATGTCCGGCGAAGGCTTACAGCCGGTGCTCAACGATTATGTGTATGTGTGAGGTAACAGCATGAAAAAGTTTGATTCCAGCTTATATTTTATCACCGACAGCACGAACTTCACAGAGAAGGAATTCCTTTACCGTGTGGAGCGTGCTTTGATGGGCGGCGCAACGCTGCTACAGCTTCGCGAGAAAAATAAATCGACCAGAGAATATATCTCTTTGGCGGAAAAGGTACATGAACTTACGGTAAAATATGCTGTTCCTCTCATAATCGACGACCGCGTGGATGTGGCGCTTGCCGTGGATGCGGAGGGTGTGCATCTCGGCGCGGAGGATATGACCATCGCACAGGCGCGGAAGATTCTCGGAGAAAACAAAATCATCGGCGCAACGTCGAAAACTGTACCGTGGGCACTGGATGTGTACAATCAGGGTGCTGACTATCTCGGCGTGGGCGCGATCTATCCCACAACAACCAAGGTGAAAACGGTGCTGACATCCGTGGACACACTTCGAGAGATCTGCAAAGCTGTGCCGATCCCCGTCAATGCTATTGGTGGGCTGAACAAGAACAACATCGACGTTCTCGCAGGCATACCCATCGCTGGTATCTGCGCGGTGTCTGCCATTATGAAAGCGGATGATCCCCAAACAGCAGCAGAGGAACTGCTGACAGCATGGAAGGAGCTTGCACGATGAAAACGGTACTCACCATTGCTGGAAGCGACTCCAGCGGCGGCGCGGGGATTCAGGCTGACATCAAAACCATGACCATGAACGGCGTGTATGCCATGAGTGCGATCACGGCGATGACCGTGCAGAACACAACCGGCGTGAGAGCGATTCAGGAGTCAACACCGGATTTTCTGAAACAGCAGATCGATGCGGTGTTTGAGGATATTTACCCCGATGCCGTCAAGATCGGCATGGTATCTTCAAGTAACCTGATTCGTGTGATTGCGGATAGGCTGAAGTATTATGGTGCAAAGAATATCGTCGTTGATCCCGTGATGGTCGCATCAGCTGGTTCATCGCTCATGAAGCAGGATGCTGTGCATACGCTTGTCAAAGAACTGCTTCCGCTTGCAGATCTTGTGACCCCCAACATCCCCGAAGCGCAGGTGCTCGCCGGTATGATCATCCACACCCAAGAAGATATGATCACGGCGGCAAAGCAGATCGGCGACAGCTATCGTTGTGCCGTTTTATTAAAGGGAGGTCACAGTGTAAACGATGCAAACGATCTGCTTTATGCAAGCGGCAAGCTTATATGGTTTGAGGGAAAGCGCATTGACAATCCCAACACTCACGGTACGGGATGCACGCTGTCCAGTGCCATCGCATCGAATCTTGCCAAGGGATTCACGCTTGCACAGTCGGTGAAAAGAGCCAAGAACTATATATCCGAAGCACTTGCCGCACAGCTTGACCTTGGCAAAGGTTCAGGACCTATGAACCATGCATTCGCTCTGCAGGGAAAATACGCAGAATCGGTGAAACTTTGAACAGCAAATTGAAACGCCCGTATCCGCCCACAAACGGCACACGGGCGGTTTTCTTTGCCCTACGCCTATGTGCCCACTAATCCCCAAGTCGTGCGGTGTACGCCGTCGTGTGCCCCCGTGTGCAGGCAGAACCGCCGCGCAAAATAATTTTGGAAAAATTATTCGTCCCCTATTGACAGATTGAAAAATCCGTGCTATACTATATATGAACCAAACGGCTCATATATATCGTGAGGGCATTTTATGAGAACAAAAGATGAAAGCTTGTTTGCCGTGATCGTCGATTACGTCAACGATTATTTTGAAAATTATGGGCGTTCCCCCAGCACACGCGAGATCGAAAGCGGTACGCGAATTTCCCGTCCCACCGTGCAGAGATATCTGAAAGTACTGCAGGAGCGCGGTGAGATCGAGTACGACGGACACCGCAGCATCGTGACGCAGTATATGCGTGAGATGATGGACACCAACCGTGTTGATATGGGTAATTCTATTCCATGCGGACCGATGGACGAAGTCGCCGATGCGGAGTTGGAGCATATACGCCTACCCATTGCATTGACAGGAAGCGGCGAGTTTTTTCTTCTCCGTGCACGCGGCGTGTCTATGATCAACGCCGATATCGGTGACGGCGATCTTGTGCTCATCCGCAAACAAGTTACCGCTAAAAAAGGCGACATCATCGCATGTTTGTATGACAGTGCGCTGACTACGCTCAAACGCTATCAACCAGAGGACGATACAGTATATCTTGTACCCGAAAACGATACGATGAAGCCGATTGAAATTCGCGGCGCCAAACGTGAGAAGCTGATGATCCAGGGCGTGGCGACGATGGTGATAAAGAGTTTGGAGTGATGAAATGAATACATTGGGATTCAATTATGACAATATAATGGCACTTGCAAAAGAAGCTGATTACAAAAAAATTATGATTATGCGCAATACTTGGGGTGATGGAAGCTGGTGCATCGTAAATAAGGTTGTTCTTAAACCCGGTGGTAAGTATGGATTTGCGTATGGTCACATTCATTATAGTAACGGCAATGAATATAATGGCTCGATAAACTGTGCCGGAACTTTCTCATGGAGAACAATTAAAGTTTTAAACGAGAATATGGAAGTTGAACAACTATAACGAAAGAAAAGGAGCACAAATGCCCGAAAAAACACGCACCGATGACGGCTGCCGTCATATGCCAAAACTGAAATGCCCGTACGGGAATCACCGCTTCGCCGATGTGCCGGATGTAGCTTTCCGCAACGAGCTGGAACTGCGTCGGCTGAAAGAAAACGAAGTCCTCGGCTACGGAGATTCCATTCACATCTGCCCAATCTGCCGCAACAAGGTTGTCTTCAGTGTGAAAATCCTGCGCCATCCGACTGTACGAGTTGCCCTCAGCGCGCACACAATATAACTGCCGCTTCGCGCGGCGAAACCATTCCATCCTCCCGGCTGTGAATTCGGGATTACACTTATAAAGTCAGGGTCGGAATCGACATAACAGCATACGCACACGATTACCGTGTGTCTGCTCTTATGTGGGTTCCGCCCTTTTTGTTTTCGGAGGTGATGAAAATGATGCTTTATAAGCTGGCTGTGTGGTAGCGCACGGCGGTCAGAGAAAGTATTACGAAATGGAGGTTATACATGTCAGAAGAAAAATATGATTTCGCGGCTATGCAGCGTGAGATGCTGGAAGAAGCGATGGGGATCAAACGCCTCCACACGGTAGATGGCGAAACCATTATGCACAAGCAAATGCAGCCGCTTGAATATGCAGTGGCTGAAATCCTGCCGCAAGGATTAACGCTGCTTGCAGGCGGAAGCAAAACTGGTAAATCACTGCTAACATTAAATCTGTGTATCGCGGTATCCAAGGGTGAACCGTTCCTCGGCTTCCCGGCTAAAAGAGGTACGGTGTTATATCTTGCACTCGAAGATACCGAAGCACGCATTCAACGTCGAGCTATGATGATGACCGATGATATGCCGAGTAATTTTCATTACACAAATGAGGCGTTAAAAGTCACCGACGGCTTGATAGAAGCACTTGAGCAATTTATTCTCGAGCATCCCGATACGGTTCTGATCGCGATCGATGTTCTGGAATTAATTCGCCCGGATGAAACGAGCGGAAATCAGTACAGGGATGATTATCTCGCGATGATGGCACTTCACAAGTTCACGCAGGATCATCCGGTTACACTTTTGATTGTGCATCACACAAGAAAGGAAACCAAAGGCGATGAGTTTGATGCGGTATCCGGCACAAAAGCGCTGGTAGGTGCATCGGACAACCTGATGCTGCTCACCCGTCCAAAGCGTGCGGAGCGGAAAGGCTTGCTTTACTGTTCCGGACGTGAAATGGAGGATCGTTATATCGAGTTACTTCTTGACGACAACTGCTGCTGGCAGATCAACGACGATACAAAATACATCCCCGAGGAAATCAACGAAACGGTTCGTTCAGTGTATTTGTATCTGATGTATCACGCAGATTTGCAGCAGGATAAGCAGAACGGAAATTTGCGAATCTATTATGAGGTCACCGCAACAGCACTGTCAGAAGCACTGCAGAAAGAGTTGGCGCTTGAAATACCCTCGAATATGATTACGAAAAATCTCACGCTGTATCATCATCAGCTTGAGCATCTGGGACTTCGATTTGAAAACAAACGAAACCGCAAAACACGTCTGCTGATATTCGATGTAATCACAGAACGCCTGCGCCGCATGAGTGCAAAGGAAAATCAGCTTCCGGAAGAAGTGTTCGATTTGCCCACCGCGGAAGATGATGACACGAGTGACGGCATGACGGCTGAAGAGATGGTAAGAGCTTGCTGTCACCGCCGGGGAGAACGAAAAACAGAAAACACTGAAGTGACGGCTGATACTCAGTCTGCCACCACCTGTCACGCTGTCACATCTGCGTAAATTCCGTCAATTATTCCGTCACGGGTAGGGCAAGCGTAGTGAATGGATGTCCACCGCCCCAATCGGCGCGCCATCCATCACTTCGGGCAGAAGCCCTGCGGCGATGCCGCTACCCACTTTTACAATACAAAGGAGGAATGCCATTGGCAAGAAGCCAAACCGAAACCATAACCATCCGCCTGACCGAGGAGGAAAAAGACGCGCTCACCGAAAAACTCATGCACGCCGGCAAGCCGTCGTGGCGGCAGTTCATACTCGATATGTGCATGCGCGGACAGATTATTGTCAGCGAAGACATGCGAAAGCTCAATTCCGAGCTGCGGCGGCAGGGGAACAATCTCAATCAGCTTACACGATTGGCGCATCAGGGACGCGTCAATGCCGTCGATCTTGACGAGCTGCTTGCGTGCTACCGACAGATACTTCTTGCGATCGGAGGTGATTCCAACGGCAATCGTTAAGAATATCCCAGAGGAAAAGCAGACCGTAGGTGCGCAGAAGCGACTGCTTGACTACTGCGTTCAGCCGCACAAGGTGGAGGTGGACGAGCAGTTGTGCTTCGTGTCGGGCATCAACTGTATGCCGGAATTCGCCAATGATTCCTTCCTCACCACGCAGAAGCTGTGGAAGCATAAGAGCGGTACGCCGCGCTTCTATCAGTATGTGCAGTCATTCTCGCCCAAGGAAAACGTCACGCCGGAGATGGTACACGAGATCGGTTGTGAGTTCGCCAAGCAGTTCGGAAACCGCGAAATCCTCGTGGCGACACACATCGATCGCGAGCATCTGCACAATCATTTTGTCATCTGCGCCTACGACATCGACACCGGCATCAAGTATGTGTCGGGCAAGACGCACCTTGCCGAGCTTCGAAGTGAGAGTGACCGGCTCTGTCAGGCGTATGGCTTGACCGTTTTGCCAACCTACGATCCGAAGAAAAAGTCCACCAATCTCGGCGCGAGAGAGTATCGTGCGGCGGTCAAGGGCGACAGCTGGAAAATGCGGCTGTGCGCGGATATCGATTTCTGTATGCGGTATGCGTGGACGAAAAAAGAGTTCCGACGTCTGATGCGTGAGCGTGGGTACGATATGCGTTGGGAGGACAACCGCAAGTACATCACCTACATCACGAACGTGAACGGCGAGGAGAAGCGTGTGCGCGACATCAAGCTGCACGAGGAAAAGTATCGAAAGGAGAGGATGGAGGATGAATTCCGAATCAGGCAAGAGTTATTTGGATTGGCTCAAGGAGAAGAACACGACGCCGACACCGACCGAAGCACCGTCGACACAAGCGAAAATGGTACAGATTTCCGAAGCGGATTGGGAACGGCTGATGATTCTGCTCGAGAATCTGGAACGGCTGGAGGACAGCGAATGGAAAGCGGAGCAGTCGATTCAGGCTTTGCAGAAGTCGATGGACGAGTCCGCGAAGGAACTCACGCACACGATTCACGAGCTTTCGCAGACAACCCAGAAGCAAATCAGCCGCGTGATCGCACGGAGCGAGGAACAGGTTGGGAGAGCGAGCGAGAGAGTCTCCGACTTTATCTGGCGTCGGGCACAGCGGGAAGACGCACTGTGGTGGCTGAAGCTGGTGCTGATCGCGATTGCTGTGATCTTCGTGCTCCTATCGCGGCTGCATTGGGGATTCTTGAATCTGGGAGCGTAGATGCGGACGAATCCGAGGAAGAACGCCGTGAGCGCGAGGCACGCGACGCCGGTTCGCTGATCGGTCTTGCCGCCGGACTTGCCGTCGGTGCGGCACTGTCGCAGGAAGAAGATGCAGCTGGCGAAGAAGACGAAGACTATGACCCGTTCCCGAAGTTATCAATGTAGAAAGGAAATACATGAACAAACAGAAAAAACAAGTAAATATGCGATTCAGATTACAAACTACAGGAGGCAATATACGAATGATTACAAGAGATGCTTACGAATATTTCAAGAACGAACCCGACATTCTGCGCGTGAGTGACATCACCCGCCTGCTTCATTGCAGTAAAAATACGATCTATGAGCTGGTCAAGGACGGAAGGCTCCCCTCCATTCGTCTCGGACGTAGCATACTGATTCCCAAAACTGCGCTGGTGGAGATGATGGTGAATGAAAAATATTATCAAATTGTTTACCCTTATCCGCCAAGAAATAGCTGGACTTCTGAAGAGCGTTCGCGTATACTTGGTATGAATAAAAAGCCCGGCAAGCGTAAGGGCAAGCTGGCGTGAAGATAAAGGGGGAGTTCTATGGCAGAGGTTACGGGAAGTGTACAGCCGAAGGACGGCAGATGGCATGCTGTCATGAATGTGACAAACGAAAAAGGGCAGCGGGTTAAGAAATGGAAATCGCTTTGTCTTGATGCAAAGAAAGGCACGAAGCGAGAAGCGGAGCGCAGGCTCACTGAGCTGCTTGCCAAGATGAATGCGGGCGAAAGCTACCTGACCGACACGATGACACACGCGGAACGGGAGCGGCATCGCCTCGCGCACACCCGTGTGGAGGATTACATGCTGGAATGGCTGGAGGGGCACAAGCATGATATCAAGGAAAAGACCTACAAGGATTACAAAGCGTACATTGAAAACCGAATGGTGCCGTTCTTCGGGAAGCTGAATATCACCGTAAAAGATCTCACCGGTGATGAAATCAACGACTTCTACACCTACCTGTATAACGATGGATTGTCCGGTACATCGGCACAGCGATATCACTCCGTACTGCACGTCGCATTCAAGGATGCGGTCAAGCGGCGCATCATTCCAGCGAATCCCGTCGATCAGGCGACACGCCCAAAGCGTGAACAGTTTATCGCGGGGTACTACAATGTGGACGAGATCAAGCAACTATTGGAGCTGACAAAGGACGACGAAATCTATCTTATCATCCTCATCACGGCGTACTACGGTCTGCGGCGAAGCGAGGTGGTCGGACTTCGGTGGTCGGCGATCGACTTCACCTCGGGGACGATCACGATCAATCACACCGTCCATCCCGGCGAGGACGGTCCTGTAGGCGAGGACAGACTCAAAACGGAATCCTCCTACCGTACGCTGCCGCTCCTGCCGGTCATCCGCGAAGCACTGATCCGCCACCGCGAGCAGCGGGAGGAGTACCGCCGAATCATGCGCTCGGCGTACCGGACGGAGTACGAGGAATACATCTGCCTCGACGCGCTCGGGCGGCTGTACGATCCGGACTTCGTGACCGGACACTTCAAGACGCTACTGAAGAAGCACAAGCTGAAAAAGATCCGCTTCCACGATCTGCGGCACTCATGCGCCTCGCTCCTCGTGGCACAGGGCGTGTCGATGAAACTGATTCAGGAGTGGCTTGGTCACTCCGACATGGCGACCACGGCGAATATCTACAGCCATGTGGACAGCGCGAGCAAGAAGGTGACGGGCGATGTCATCGGCGGCGTATTGGGGTGAGAGGAACATAGCGAAAGGGCTGACCGTGCGGTCAGCCCTGATTTGCTTGATAAAGTTCGTTTAGTCAAATGGATTCCACCATGTGCCTCCATCTTCGTCTTTTTTAGCTTCTTTTTCTGCTTTTTTAATTTGATCAATAATCCCCTTGCGAGTGGCATCCCACTTATCTTCAATCTCACTTGACCAATCTGCTGTATAGCGAATTTTTTCTGCCTTTATGTACGCCTCATCAAAGTTACCGTCTTCGATATCCTGCATTACTTCATCAACGATTACTTGAAGCTCTTGCTCTTGACGGTCAGATGCCTCTTTTGCAGAATCAAAGTAACCATCGAACAAAACAAAATACCCAATAATACAAGCAATCACAATAAGAACCGTACCAAGAGCCGCCCATTTTTTACTCTTTCGCTCTTCTCGTTCAGCCGCATATTTTCTTTCTTGATTTCTTTCATCAGATTCAATTTTTCGAATTTTGGCTTCGTCTGTATAGGTTTTATGGAAGTTAATATTCTTAGTTATCTCTACCCTGTGGGTTTCATCATCAACATATACCTTTGTTCCACAATATGAGCAGAAACAAGAATCCCGATCTTTCTCCACCTCAATGGTGCCTCCGCAAGCAGGACACTTCAATTGGTACATTTTCATTGGTATTTTCCCTTTCATCAGTATGAAAAAGCCACAGAACACCTATGTCCTGCGGCTTTCGTATGCGGCTTGAAACCGCTTTGGCGGAGAGAGAGGGATTCGAACCCTCGTGTGCTTTTGGCACAAACTGATTTCGAGTCATGTCGGACAATTCGACTTTAACGGATTATATTAGAATTTAACCGATGTTAGTTGACTTCGCACATAATCCTCTCTCTTAAAACAAGAATCCTCAAAGACCGATAAATAAGCCCTTTTCTCGATGTTCACGGTAAAAGTACCTTTATTTATGCGACAATATCAACACTGTAATTGAGGATGTGTTGATGTCGCATTTTTTATCCGATTCTCAGTGAGTTCTAATAAAATTCCAAGATCTTTATTAGAACTCACATTAGAATTATCAGAATCTTATGCCAATTTTCTGTTAAATGGCAGTACATCATTTTGTGGGTGTTTAAGCCTTCTTTGTCTCAGAATTGTATCGCTTCGCCAAGTCAATCTTTTGTCTCCTGTTCTTTGATTAATTGGATTTTTTTCTGACATTTCTTTTTCGTAATATGAGTTTCCGGTATGAGAAATGAAAGAAGTTGATCACATAAATCTATGATTTCATAGTCAATTTCATTCTCTGGTTTTTGAATTTCATATTCAATACGCCGACCGAGAATCCTAATAAATGCCATCCTTATATTGGCTTTCTTGTTTTCCATGATACCTCACACGGTTCAAATTTGATTGTTGGATTTTCAGCTCCTATTTACTTAATGGCGAAAACATTGGTAATTGTTGCAAGAATGTTCTGAAATTTACAGTTTATTAACAACTATATATAGTCATTGCAGTGCTACTACTCTTAAAAACGCTACTACATAAATACGAATAGGTGGTGACGAAATGATTTAATGATGATCAAAACAAAGAAAAATGAAAGGAACAACAACTATGCTCAACGCAATTATTACTCACGAGGGCAATACCCTGCTTCTCGAATTTCCATGCAAACGAATGCTCCTCGCTGAACACCTTGCCTCAATCGGCATTAGCACACAGCCCAGCGAAATCAAATGTATCGATGAAGAAGAAGCACCTATTCAAGTGAAGATCTACGGAGAAAGCGAGTTTGACAGCAAACTCGCTTCTCTTGTTTCTCCCGAGAATTCAATCCAAGGAGTTAACGGCTGGTGCGATATCTATCACAACCTGCCCTATGCGAATAAGCAAAAAGTTCAGGCTTCCGTTCTGAACGGCGAAGTGAATTCACTTAAGGATTTCGGTATGCTTCTGATGAACCAGCGCACGAACAATGTCACCGAACATTTCTACTGTCCGCTCGTTGCAAGTGTTTACTTCCGCGACGAATACGGCAACTGCGATGATTTCCCCAATGAATATGAAGGCGACTTTCTCTCTCCATACGAAGACCGCATCCGCGAACTTATTCAGCGTGAGGACGGACTGGATTCAGAAAACCTCGCCGCATACTTCTACGGAAGCAATGGTGCTGTGGGAAAGCTGAAGGAGATACACTTCGGTACACAAAACGTGGACGGAGTCCTTTACGGCAGCATTCGGATCGAACTGACCGAACCGCTTACTCCCGAGGAGACTGAAGAAATTCGTGAATATCTCATCGGTCAGTGTGCGGATGGCTACGGCGAAGGACTCGAACAGCGAGAAATTCGAATTCCCGATGGCGAAATGTACGTCAGCTTCTGGAACAGCGGAGACGATTACTTCATGTATAACGAATGCGAATTCGACAACTACCTTCATGATCTTGAGATGGGAGGTATCCAGTAATGGCTATCCTCTTCTCCAAAGTCACCATGCGGGATGACTACAATGAATCCGAATTCTTCGTCTCTGGCTTTCCCCAGGAGCCGGATGACCTCGAAGGCTGGACCGCGTATCACGAATTCCTCGATGAGATCACCGAGGACACCATCGTGAACATTCACGCAGTAGCCTACCTCTATGGAGAAGGCGAAACGGTAAAAGCCACTCCCGAAGAAGTCGCATACATGACGATTCGGGATCAGAACGATCCGAACTTCCTCTCGGGACACTGCGACTGCATCGGAGAATCCGACTTCAATCAGTCGTGGTATCCGGACGAATTGTTCGGTCAGGATTTTGTGGAATTATAATTACGAAAGGAAAGGTGATAAACCATGAACTACTTTGAAAAGCAAATGCGAATTCTCTTCGGTGAAAGTGAGCTGTTCTCAGAAGCGATGTGCAGCGGTAAGATGATGATCGGCAAGATCGATCAGGATGTCCGCGTCAAGCTCGAATTCATTTCGACAAACATTGCCAAGCAGTACAACGCAATGAAGGTAACCGTTCTGAACCGTACCGAGGGCGAAATCGATAAGACAGTATTCCCATTCAGAGATATCCTCGGACCGAAAAACGGCTACGATCCCTACATTTGGGATGAGCCAAACTGTATGGGATGGTACAGCTTCAAGCCGACCGGCGATGAATACGATCGGATCTCTGATACCATCAACGACTATATGTCGATGTTCGCTGATGAAAGTCTCGGATATGAAATGAGGTCGATGTGATGGAAAAGAAGATCCCGGTCGGTAAGATCGACTTTCTCGATACCAACGGAGCGGTCGGTGAAACCTGCTATTACTATACCGAAGAAGAATTCCTCAAATCGTTGAAACACGAAAACTACTACGGTGCTCCTATGGTGGTAACGGTCTTTCGGGACGAAGCTGGGCAGACAATCCCGCTTGATTTTATGAAAGACTTCGATCCCTATCCGCAGGGGTTCCACATTATCGATTACGAAGAAGGTGAAAATTTGAACGAATTCCAAAAGCTCGAACACCTCGCAAAGCAGTACAAAGCATTGTATCCGCAAGGGACACGAATCGAGCTTCAGATGATGGGCAGCGATCCCCGCCCCATCGAACCCGGTACAAGAGGCACGGTTGATCATGTCGATGATCTCGGCACGATCCACTGCAGCTTCGATAACGGCAGACGGCTCGGTATTATTCCCGAGGAAGACAGCTTCCGTGTTCTCACGCAGGATGAGGTACTCGATGAAAGCAGCGAAAAACTGCAAAAGCAATTCATCGATAAGGTCAACAACGAAGTCATTCCCTGTGTCGAATGGGTTGGTA
>JAEIGA010013505.1_pt1 | contig 12430 bp, 10 predicted proteins | sample 9270691 | NCBI WGS metagenome assembly JAEIGA01 (sample SAMN17057246, study PRJNA624740) | gut metagenome | biome: biome; isolation source: fecal sample | host: Bos grunniens | place: China: Xizang | collected 2019
AAGTGCCGGGAAACAGAACTCTGCAGTCAGACTTGAAAAAAGTACAACAGGCTATGAAGCAGTAAAACTTTGGAAAGGTAAACAAAAGTTTTTTTTATCCAAAATCAATTAAAAAAGCCTGTGGATTTTTCATTCCACAGGCTTTTTTTGATGCAGTGATTACTGCACCTTATTCTGTCTCAACCGTTTGGGGAAGAATCAGATTCAAGAAAATTCCCACAACAGTAGCAAGGGCTACACCGCCCAAAGAAAAAGTAAATTCTTGTCCTACATTGAATTGCAGGATTCCACCACCGATTCCAATAACTAAGATTACAGATGAAATGGTAAGATTTCGCTTATCCTTATAGTCAACTCCGCTTTCTACAATGGTGCGAAGTCCACTGGAAGCAATCAGTCCGTATAACAGCATGGAAATACCACCCATAACAGGATCAGGAATGGTATTGATAATAGAACCGAACTTCTGGATAAAGGACAAAAGCAGGGCAATTACAGCAGCACCGCCAATAACCCACACGCTATACACCTTGGTAATGGCCATAACACCGATGTTTTCTCCATAGGTAGTGTTTGGAGGTCCACCCCAAAGGGCAGCCCAAGAAGTGGCGAGTCCGTCTCCCAGCAAGGTGCGGTGCAAACCAGGCTCCTTGTAAAAGTCCTGGCCTACAACGCGGGAAGTAACCAAGGTGTCTCCCAGGTGCTCGCAGATGGTGGCCAAGGAAACGATGATAAAGGTAATGATGGGCACAATGCCAAACTTGGGAATAGCAAAGTGAGGAACACCGAACCAGTCAGCTTCATACACAACGGTAAAATCAATGAGTCTGTAGGCAGGGAACACCATACCCATAAACAGGGTAAACAGATAACCGCCTGCTAAACCGGTCAGGATAGAAATGGTGTTGAAAAACCCCTTGAAAAAGATGGAGGCAATAATGGCAATGGACAAGGTAACTAAGGCGATGGAAAAATACACCAAGGAATACTGATCCCCGTTCATCATGGCAGAGGTCATGGCAGTGGGTGCCAAGTTCAAACCGATAACAATGATAACAGAACCAATAACAACGGGGGGTAAGGCTCGATCTAGCCACTTTGTTCCTGCAATCCGAATAATTCCTGCTACAACAGCATAAAAAAGACCGGCACAAAAGGCACCACCCAAGGCATAAGGCATCCCGAACTCAGCAGAAACACCAATCAGGGCAGGAATGAAGGCAAAGGATGAGCCCAAGAAGGCAGGAACCTTTGCTCCCGTAATCAAAATATACAACAAGGTACCTGTTCCAGCCGTAAACAAGGCGGTAGAAGGATTTAACCCTGTAAGCAAGGGAACCAATACAGTGGCTCCAAACATTGCAAAGACGTGCTGGAAACTGAGGGGAATCCAGCGTACCAGAGGCGGCCGGTCAGAAGGCCCAAAAATCTGATCATTATTTGACATGATATCTCCTCTCTCAGCCAACCATCTCAAAAATCCCTCTGAAGGATGGCTGCGAAATTAAACTTCCCCATAATACCACAAAAAGAAAGAGTCGTAAAGACGACCCTTTCTTCAGAGTACATTGGTAATCACTAAGTTTCGGAACGAAACTCGCTAAGCTGGCCGAAGGCCAGCGACTAGCCATTCTACCCGAGTTTCGGAACGAAACTCGTTAAGCTGGCCGAAGGCCAGCGACTAGCCCTTTACAGCTCCAGACAAGACACCCTTGATGATGTATTTTTGGCAGGACAGGTAGAAGATAACAACAGGAAGCATGGCAAGCACCAACATAGCCATCATGGCTCCCATGTCTACCGCACCATAACCGCCCCGCAGGTACTGAATGGCAATGGGAATGGTTTTGTAATCTGTTCCGATAGTAAGATAGGGCAAAAGATAGTCATTCCAAACCCACATAATTTCCAAAATGGCAATGGTAATGCCAGTACTTTTCAGCATGGGAACAATAACATGGAAGAAGATTTGTGGAGGTGTGGCACCGTCAATCATGGCAGCCTCTTCCATGGACAGGGGAATTGACTTGATAAAGCCAGAGAACATGAAGGTGGACATACCACAGCCAAAACCAATGTAAATCAGGATAATTCCAATGGGATTGTCCAGGTGTAGCATGTTTGCCATTTTACTCATGGTAAACATTACCATCTGGAAGGGCACAATCATGGAGAATACCAAGCTATAGTACACAGCACTGGTGAACTTGTTCTTGACTCGAGTAATGAACCAGGCAAGCATACTGCTAATGAGCAAAATACCTGACACAGAAGCCACGGTAATCCACAGAGAATAACCAAAGGCCTTGAAGAATTTAATTTTGGTAATACCAGTGATGTAGTTGGACAAGCCCACAAAGGTAGGATTGTCGGGGTTAGTAGAAGGCAGCAAGAAAGGCTCTGTGGAAATAAAGAGTCGCCCCTTGAAGGAGTTCATGAGAACCACCGCAATGGGAACTAGCACGTAGATTGCAGCAACCACTAAAAAAGCAAAGATAAACCACTTGGTAGACTTGTTCTTTTGAATCATGCTCATTGCTCCACCTCCTTACCACGAGTAATCCGCAACTGTAACAAGGCAATAGCGGCAACGATGATGGTGAACACCACCGCTTTTGCTTGGCCAACGCCTTCAAATCCAGTGCGACCGTAGAAGGTATTGTAAATATTCAAGGCTAAAAGCTCTGTTTGCTTTCCTGGCTCACCAGCAGTTAAGGCCAAGTTCTGGTCAAAGAGCTTAAAGCCATTTGTTACCGTCATAAAAAGACAGATTGTTATGGAAGGCATTACGCTGGGAATGATAATCTTGGTGAGAGTTGTCCACCAACCAGCCCCATCAATGGCGGCGGCTTCCAGCATATCTCCAGGAATATTCTGAATGGCTGCAATGTAAATAACCATCATGTAGCCCACGTTCTGCCAGTTCATCAGCACCACCAATCCCCAAAATCCATATTTGGGATCGCTGACAATGGTAGCCCCGTACTTGTACAGTACACCGTTAATAATTACCTGCCAAATCCAGCCTAAAACAATGCCGCCAATAAGGTTTGGCATAAAGAAGATGGTACGAAACACGTTAGTTCCCGGCAGCTTTTTGGTAAGCATTAAGGCAAGGGCAAAGGCAAAAAAATTAATGGACAAAACGGATACAATGGTGAACTTGACCGTCAGCCACAGGGCTGAGTTAAAATAATTATCGATGGTAAAGGCCTTTACGTAATTGTCTAGCCCCACCCACTGAGCGTTGGTCACATTAGTAAATTCACAAAAAGACAGGTAGATTCCCATAAGCATGGGAATGAGAAAGGCAATGAGAAAGCACAGAATACCTGGCAGGGCAAAAAGGGGAAAATATTTTCCCAATGATTTTTCCATAACCATACTGAATCTCCATAAAAAAAGGGACCCGCACCTCAAAAGACACGAGTCCCCTCTATCAATTACTTACTTGTTCTTGATGCTCCATTCAGCGGCCCACTGATCCTGAGCTGTCTTTACAACAGTGTTCCAGTCAGCCTTTCCTTCAAAGTAAGCCAACAATGCGGAACCCAATGCATTCTTCCACTCTTCGGAAGGAATGGCAGCAAAGGTCCAACCGATGGAAGTAACACCGCTCTTGTTCATCCAGATGCTTACCTGCTGAGAAAGAGGATCGGTAGGAAGCTCTGCCTCGCTAAAGCTATTGAAAGGAGTGATGAATTTCAGGTCTTCAGAAACAAGTTTCTTTCCAGTGGGGGAGCTAAACAACCAGGTCAAGAATACATCTGCAGCAGCTTGGGCCTCTGCACTGGCATTCTTGTTGATACATAGATAGTTTTCTGTTCCCACGCACAAACCTGCATCCATTTCACCGTCGATTCCCATGTACAAGGGAAGGAATTTAATATCAGCAGAGGCAACCTTGTTTCCAGGTGTTCCCAAAATCTGAGCAGCTGCCCAGTTTCCGTTCTGAACCATAGCACACTGACCCAAGGCAAATTCAGCCATGGAATCGTCTACGCTTTTGGATCCAAGCAATGTCTTAGGGGTAAGGCTATTGTTGGTGTACAGATCCATCAAGTCCTTAAAGTTCTCGTTGTAGGTGAAATCAAAGGTTTCTGCAGCAAGACCAGTGAGAACAGGTGAAGTTTCAGGAGCCTTCTTCAGGAATTCATAGTACAAAGGAACGTTTACAGTGTGAGTCTGCCATCTCCACTGGTTTCCAGCAGCCATGGAAGTACTGGCGAATACACCCTTAATTCCCAAGGCGTCAATATTCTTCTGCATATCTTCAACAACAGCCTTCAATGTGGCAAAATCTTTGATTTCTTCTGCAGAGTTGATTGCTACAGCCTTGTTAGGCAGTGCAAAGTACTGGTTCATGATGGCATTGTTATAAATGATTCCGTAACCTTCTACAGCATAAGGAATTGCAGCAACATTTCCGTCCAGTTTGAGAGCCATGGACTTGTCTGCCAATAGCTTGTAGAAATTAGTATCATCCAGAGGAGCTGCATCGTTACGAGAACCTTCCAAACCAACAGGTCCGTTTGTCTGGAAAATAACAGGAGGATTTGACTTTGCCTGCTCGCTCTTCAAAGTCTGCTCATAGGTTCCAGAAGCAGCAGTTACAACCTTTAACTTATAACCAGGATTTTCTGCCTGGAAGGCAGGAATAACCTTTGCCTCGTACACATCAGCGATTTCTGGCTTGAAATTCAAGAAATAAATTTCCTGAGCCTTTTCCTTTCCACCACCAGCAAATAACATGCTACCTGCCACTGCCAGCATCAGAACACTTCCAAGTGCTTTCTTCATAAAAACTCCTTTGTGTATAATAAGGATTGCACCAAACACCTGGCACCAAGGCTAATAGAAAAGTGACACTTTTTTACCAGCCTAATCCTCCTAGTTTAACACTCTCTAAAATATATGGTAAACCGATTTAGTAACCCTGTCAAGAAAATAATTTACTGAAAAAGAATTTTTGTAAAATCATCTCCTTTCAGTCTACTTACAGTATAGCTTCCATGGTAAATTCTTTTCAAACAACAGAGAACTTTGGAGGGGATGTGATGAGTAATAGTGCAATTTTTTTTCCAGTATGCCGAAAATCTACAAATGAAAGGAATTAAATTTTTCATAGCCTCTGTGATTGCCACCTTGTTAATTGGCACCCTATCTGCCCAGACCCTTCATATCGATGCTCAAGACCTTGTTCTTGATACGATTTTTCTGGAAAATGGAGATATCCAAGGATACATGCTCTACGTCCGTCAGAAGCCAGGAATGAATTCCCTTTTGCTGACAGAAACAACAAGTTCTGCTGATGGAATGGCAACAAATTATGCCTATCGTGCCATGGAATGGAATGAAATAAATGGAGATGAGCCACGTATGTTAAACGGCAAGCTTTTGGAGTCAGAGTTTGCACGATTCAGTATCATCGATTCCTCTCCAGAAGAACATCCAACCTTGGGACAAGCCTTTTGTCTATATATTCCTGCCACAATGCAGTATGGCTACCCTTGGACACGCAATGGAATAACCCATGTAGAACTTGGAACCTTTGTGAACATCCGTGCCTTTGCAGCCTTGTACGCAGATTATAGCAGTGGCTATGAGGATAATCCCTTTATGTTTTATTTAGGGAAAACGGCTACTGGTGCCACCGTTCCTGTCTTGGTAACCTTAAGCGACACCTATAGTCCTCAGGCAGTCTCTGCCTTTGATCAGCTGGTGAAAGAAGTGGGAGGAAGCCTCACCTATTCCATGGGGCCAGAAACCATTAACGATGATATTCTCAAACTTTTGCAGCAACTTGACCCTACCCTCCCTGCTGATATTATGTTTACCATGGATTCCACTGGCAGCATGTTAGATGATGTGATTCAGTTACGAAAAGATTTTATTCCCCGCTTGAAGGAACTCTTGTCCACATTTACCGCTCCTGTTCGATTGGGACTTTTGTTGTATCGAGATTATGTTGACAACTATGATTATGAAGGGCTTCCTATTCACCTCTATCCCTTTTCCGACACGGTGGAAGAATTTGAGGCAAATCTCTTTGACTTTGTCATTAAGGGCAATGAGGGGGGCGATCCTCCAGAAGCAGTGTATGAGGCATTGCAAGGTGCCATGGAGTTTTACCAGTGGACAGCAGAAACACAACGGCGGATTATCCTCATTGGAGATGCTGAACCCCACTTTTTTCCTCGTGGTTCAAGAAAATATACCAAGGAGCTGGTCATTACCACTGCACTGGACAAGCATATTATCATTGACGCCATTATTACCCCAGACGGAAAAACCTCCGCTGACAGAAAGTAGCTTTTCGTTTTCTCACTTCGTGAAAGACAGTTTAAGAATGTTCTAGACAAATAAAGCCCCGCAATTGGGGCTTTATACTTTTAGTGGAATCCTAATTTCCGAGGGCTTTTCTTACAATCCCAGTTTTTCTTCAGCTTCCATCAGCTCCTTTTCCGGAATCTTGGCTAGGTCTAATTCTGCCAATTTTTTGAACGATGGAGGGAGTACGCCTGCCACATCAGATTCATAGTAGGACAAAATCCGCTGTAAATCAGGAATCGCTTGCTGCCACTTCTTCTGCTTTACCTTTAAGTGGGCAATCTCGTATTCAGCTTCCACTAACTTGTCCATTTGATCTCCGTAGCGGATGATGATGGCCTCATAATAGGCTTGGGCAGCCTTAACATTTCCTTTGTCATAACTTGACTGGGCCAAGTTAATTAATTCATCAGCAGTTAAGTCCTGTGGAATATGCTTTGGTGCTGACTGGCAGCCTGTTGCAAAAAAAATCAAGGCAAGGAGGATGCCTGCAAAATAAATTGTACGTTTCATGAAAAAAAGTGTAGCACAGTGAGGGGGACTGTGCAAGGGGCTTGAAAAAGAACGGGTCAACAGCTTCACGACTAGCACCAGGAAGACTTCCCCCTCCCCCTTCCCTTCAGTATACTGAAAAAAATTGCAAGAAACGATGAGGTGCAAGATGGAATACAGGATAGAACATGACTCCATGGGAGAGGTAAAGGTGCCCGCAGACAAATTGTGGGGAGCCCAGACAGAACGGAGCCGCAACAATTTTAGAATCGGGGAAGGAATTGAAACCATGCCCCAAGAAATTATTCGGGCCTTTGGAATTTTGAAAAAGGCGGCGGCCCAGGCAAACCATCAGCTCAAGCCAGAAAAGATGACAGCAGAAAAACGAGCTGCCATAGAAGCTGCCTGTGACAAGGTGATTTCTGGAGAATTGATGGAGCATTTTCCCCTGGTGGTGTGGCAAACCGGCAGTGGAACACAATCCAACATGAATGCCAACGAGGTTATCGCCACTGTAGGCAACTTAGTCCACGGGAACAATTCAGCTGAAGAAAAAAAATTGCTGCATCCCAACGACGACATCAATATGAGCCAGTCCTCCAACGATACCTTTCCCACAGCCATGCATATTGCTGCCGTTATGAGCTTGGAGGATGACCTATTACCTGCAGTAGACAAGCTTATTGCCACCTTCTGTCGTCTAGAAGCTGAAAATAAAGGCATTGTAAAAAGCGGTCGCACCCATCTACAGGACGCCACACCCATTACCTTTTCCCAGGAAATTAGCGGTTGGAGAAGCTCCCTAGAACGAGACCGAGAACTAATTTGCCGCAGCATTGAGCCCTTGCGGGAGCTGGCTCTTGGTGGCACCGCCGTGGGAACTGGCTTGAATGCTCCCGCTGGCTTTGATCAAGCAGTGGCTCAAGCAGTAAGCAATCTAACAGGAAAGAGCTTTGTCAGTGCCAGTAACAAGTTTCACGCCCTTACCAGCAAGGATGAGCTAGTATTTGCCCACGGTGCAGTGAAGGCCTTGGCCTGCGACATGATGAAAATTGCCAACGACATCCGCTGGCTGGCATCTGGTCCTCGGCTGGGCTTGGGAGAAATCACCATTCCAGAAAATGAGCCAGGTTCTTCCATTATGCCTGGCAAGGTAAACCCCACCCAATGTGAGGCAGTTACCATGGTGGCTGTACAGGTTATGGGAAATGATGTGGCGGTGTCTATGGCAGCCAGCCAGGGCAACTTTGAACTGAATGTATTCATGCCCGTGTGTATCTACAACTTTTTGCAATCAGTGCGGCTTATGGCCCAGGCCATTACCTCCTTTAACCAGCATTGTGCAACGGGAATCAAGGCAAACAAGGAAAAGATGCACCACAATCTTCACAATTCCCTTATGCTGGTTACCGCACTGAATCCTCACATTGGCTACGAACGAGCGGCTCAAGTGGCAAAGAAGGCCTTTGCAGAAAATATTTCTTTAAAAGAAGCCTGCTTGGAGCTGGGATTTTTAACCCAAGACCAGTTTGATGCAGCCTTTAAGCCCGAGGAAATGGTGTAAGACTCAATACCAGTCCACCGTGAGCCGAACCTAAAGTGAGGCTCACCCAGAGCCAGACCTTGGGATTAAAGCCTTATGCGTTGCAATCCCAAGGCTTGGTTATCCCCGCTCCATCTTTTGCCAGCGAAAGCCTGCAAAAAGCTGTGGCTGGTGAAAGCGGGGAACAAGTTCTACACCATCAAAGTCCAGCAATGACTGCAGGGCTTGCTTTTCGCTTTCTCCTTCTGCAGAAACGGGGCTCCCTGAACCTGTTACAGGAATAATTCTATTGATGGTTCCTCGCCACAAGCTACCATCAGCAGGAGTAACAGGATTTTCAATGGTGTTGGCAAGACCAAAGTCAGTCCAGGGAATAAAAAGCTCCAAGTACCAGAACTCCTCCTCCACCTCCATCTTCCAGCTGGCATTACTTTTCCAGTCATAGTCAAAGAAAAGCTTTTGTCCCCCAATCTCCTGCATCAAAACACCAGAAGCAGGATTAGTAAGGCTAGAACAGGTAGCCTCCAACAATCCTTCCTGTACCGCCACTCGGTAGTCAAGGCAAGAGCCAGTTGCGTCGATTTCCCAGCCGTAGTAAAAGGGAGAGCCTTCTGGCTGAAGAAACACCTCCAGACAATGGCGATTAAAAACCCAGGACTTGGGCTGGGGATTGGAATCTGAGGAAAAAGAAGTAGAGTCCTGTCTCTTAAAATCAGGAGCTTCTGCACAAAAGGACAAGGCGATCCCGTCCTTGCCACCAGCCACAAAGGCTCCAGTAAATTCCTTTCGGCCACAATCATTTCCAGGAATGAAGTCCAGTTCAATGCCGGGCACCTCGTACCGTTGCAATTTTTTGTCGCTGTCCTGCCGCACCGTAATGGGCAAAATGGGAATGGTAAAATCAAGCATGATGTCAGTGTAACAGGATTGGAGAAAAAGTGGAAGAAGATGCACCTTCACAGAGTCTGCTGTCTACCACAGGATGTACAAAATTTTGATAGAAATTTAGCCATTTTTATAGTACTATAGTTTTAGGAGGTTCTATGTCTATTTGTTTATATAACGGCACCCTTCTCAGTGGATTTGCAGTTATGGAAAAATGCGCTGTGCTGATAGAAGATGGTCAAATTGCAGACGTTTTTAGTCAAAAAAGATTTGAACAAAAGAAATTTTCCCCTTCTACCAAGGTCTATAACGTGGAAGGAGCATATATTTCTCCCGGTTTTATCGACACCCACATCCACGGTTTTAAAGGCCACGGTACAGAAGATGGTTCTACAGAAGCTATTTTGGCCATGTCTAAGGATTTAGCTGACTATGGAGTCACCTCCTTTAACCCCACCTTGTATTCCTCCGTGGAAGAAAATTTTCTGAAGGATATCAAGGCCATCACTGCCGCCATGGGCCAGGAAGAAGGAGCCAACATCATGGGAATGCACCTAGAAGGCCCCTTTGTTTCCCCCGACAAGGTTGGCGTCCAAAAGCCTGAAACCATTCACAAGGTGGACTTAGAGCTTATGGAACGACTATGGCATGCCAGTGAGGGTAAAATCGTCAACATGACTGTTGCCCCAGAAATCAAGGGAATGCGGGAATTGGCCCTCTTTTGCTTGAAGAAGGGAATTATCCTGCAGGCAGGCCACACCAATGCCACCTACGAGAACATGGTAGAAGGCATGCAGGCTGGAATCCTTCACTCTACCCACCTGTTTAACGCCATGAGTCAGATGCATCACCGTAACCCTGGGGCTGTGGGAGCTATTCTCATTCACCCAGAAATGGCCTGCGAAATTATTGCTGACGGAGTCCACGTTCACCCAGACTTGCTGAAGCTTCTGCGACGAGACAAGCCTGCCGACAAGATTGTTCTTGTTACTGATGCATTGCGGCCCACAGAACAGACTGAGGGCACCCTCTTGGCAAACAAGGAGGAGGTTGTCTTTGAAGGAGGCTGCTTCCACCGCAAGGAGGATGGAGTTATTGCTGGTTCCGCTCTCACCATGATTCGTGGTGTGAAGAATTTGGTAGACTTTGGTATTCCCCTTGAGGATGCAGTTCGCTGTGCCTCCACCAATCCAGCCCAAATCATGCATTATACTAAAAAGGGACAGATTATCCCCGGTTATGATGCTGACTTAGTTGTCTTTGACAAGTATTTTAACGTATTGATGACTCTCATCGGTGGAGACATCAAAAAGAATATTATATAACCGGTTTGCCGGAACAAGGAGTTGAATATGAGACTGATTGTACAACCCAATTATGACCACTGTTCAGATTGGGCTGCCTACCACATTGCATCCCGCATCAATGAGGCAAAGCCAACCCCAGACAAACCCTTTGTACTGGGACTACCCACTGGCTCCACCCCTCTGGGAACCTACAAGAAATTGATTGAGCTGAACAAGGCTGGCAAGGTTTCCTTTGAAAATGTGGTTACCTTCAATATGGACGAATATGTGGGACTACCTGCAGACCATCCCCAGAGCTACCACTTCTTTATGTGGGACAACTTCTTTAGTCACATCAACATCAAGAAGGAAAACGTTCATATCCTGAACGGTATGGCCCCTGACCTAGCTGCTGAATGTGCTGCCTACGAAAAGGCTATTGCTGATGTTGGCGGAATCGACCTGTTCTTGGGTGGTGTTGGTGTAGACGGACACTTGGCTTTCAACGAGCCTGGTTCCTCCCTTTCCAGCCGCACACGGGTAAAATCCCTTACCTCAGACACCATTCAGGTAAACTCCCGCTTCTTTGGTGGCGACATTTCCCAGGTTCCCACCACCGCCCTTACCGTTGGTGTAGGCACCGTAACTGATGCAAAGGAAGTACTGGTACTCATTACTGGTCGCAACAAAATGCACGCCCTTCGCCACGCTGTAGAAGAAGGCATTAGCCAGATGTGGACCATCAGTGCCTTGCAAATGCATCCCAAGGCCATCATTGTTTGTGACGAGGATGCCACCGAGGAGCTGAAGGTTGGCACTGTAAAATACTTCAAGGACATTGAAAAGAACAACCTAAATAATAGCTTTTAAGGTTTAGTCCAGAGACGGTGTGATTTTGGTCACACCGTTTTTTATTTTAATCACCTTTCGAATACACTCCTGCAACCATCCAGAAAATAAAAAAGGCTCCCAAAAATTTCTTCCAGCAGTCTCTTCCTGCCAGAATCATTCTAGGGAGCTTTTCTCTATCAAAAGAAGGATTACAGGGCTTCCAGAACCAAATCACCCATTTTCTTTGTACCAACCAGCTTTCCAGCAGCCTTTACTGCCTCCAAGTCAGCACCATTACCAGCAATGTCACCTGTTCGCCAGCCTGCATCCAGTACCTTTTCTACCGCTGCTTCAATGGCATCGGCTTCTGCTGCAAGACCAAAGTCATAGCGCAACAACATGGCACAGGAAAGAATGGTAGCCAAGGGGTTTGCCTTGTCCTGGCCAGCAATGTCAGGGGCGGAACCGTGAATTGGCTCGTAGAGTCCGGGGCCAGTTCCATCCCCCAAGGAAGCAGAGGCCAACATACCGATGGAACCAGTAATCTGGCTTGCTTCGTCAGAAAGGATATCACCAAACATGTTACTAGTGGCAATAACGTCAAACTGACGGGGATTGCGCACCAACTGCATGGCTGCATTATCAACATACATGAAGGAAAGCTCTACCTCTGGGTACTCACCCTTGATGGATTCAGCCACCTCACGCCACAGTCGGCTTGATTCCAGAATATTAGCCTTGTCCACAACACAAAGCTTTTTCTTTCGCTTCATGGCAGATTCAAATCCCAGTCGAACAATTCGCTCAATTTCTGGAGCAGTATATCGCTCAGTATCCCAAGCAGTCTTTCCATCTTCGCTGCGTCCCCGCTCACCAAAGTAAATACCACCAGTAAGCTCACGAACAATCAGCAGGTCAAGGCCTTCTCCCACAATTTCGTCCTTTAAGGGACAGGCGGCAGAAAGCTGCTTGAACATAAGGGCAGGTCGCAAGTTTGCGTACACCTTCATGCCACCACGCAAGCCTAACAAAGCCTTTTCAGGACGCAGGTTACCAGGAACAT